>JRHI01000533.1_pt1 | contig 40457 bp, 48 predicted proteins | sample 215371 | NCBI WGS metagenome assembly JRHI01 (sample SAMN02929681, study PRJNA255918) | sediment metagenome | biome: cave system; feature: Ice Cave; material: Sediment; isolation source: sediment from deep within a dark volcanic ice cave with no known source of... ... | reverse complement strand
GTCTACCGACCGGCGCCGCAGGTCCATCGGGAGCTGCGGCGGGGGCTGACGATCGTCGCCCTGCTCCTGCCGGCGGTCGTGCTGCGTCTCGTCACCGCCGTCTACCCCTACGTGCAGTCGATCCGGCTCAGCTTCTACGACGACAACCCCGCCTTCCCGCCGAAGCGATGGGTGGGGCTCGACAACTACCACCGGGCGTTCCACGATGTCCCGATCCGGAGCAGCATCGCCTTTACGCTGATCTTCGTCGTCGCCTCGACCGTCTTGCAGCTCGTCCTCGGTCTCTTGGTGGCGCTGCTGCTGAACCGGGCGTTCGCGGGCCGCAGTCTCGTGCGGGCGATCAATCTGATCCCGTGGGCGATTCCGATGGTCGTCGTCGCGGTCGGTTTCCGCTGGATGTTCGACACGCAGTATGGCGTCTTCAACGATCTGCTCGACCGCTCGCTCGGGCTCAATATCTCGTGGCTGATCAAGTTCTGGCCGGCGCGGATCGCCGTGATCGGCACGAACGTCTGGAAGAGCACGCCCTTTCTCGCGATCATCTTCCTCGCCGCGCTCCAGGGGTTGCCGCAGGACATCTTCGAGGCGGGTCGCGTCGACGGCGCCACTCGCGTCAACTCGTTCTTCGACCTGACCTTGCCGCTCCTGATGCCCCAGGTCGTGACGATCGGTCTCTTCATGCTCGTCTGGCAGCTGGCCTCGTTCGACCTGATCTTTGCGATGACCGGGGGTGGGCCGGGCTACGCGACCCAGGTGCTCGCCTACTCGATCTACCAGGTCGCCTTCACGGGCCTCAACTACGGCTACGCCTCCGCGATCAGCATGATCCTCTTCGGCGTCGTCGCCATCACCACCACGGTTGTGCTGATCATCTACCGCCGGGTGGAGGTGTCGTTGTGAGGCGTTGGACGTCCACCGTCGTCGGGGCGCGGCGTGCTGCGCCCCGACGATTCACTCTTTGGCGCCGGTTCTGATCGACGCATGAGGCGAGGACATGGATGGCCGTCGTCACTGAACGGGCGCGCGGGCGCAAGGCATCCGGCCGGGCCCTCTCCCCCACAACCGCGCGCTGGCTCGATCGCATCATCCTGGCGATCCTGGTCGGCAGCTTCCTGTTCGTCGTGCTGCTGCCGTTCTACTGGATCGTCCTCTCGTCCCTCACGCCGAAGAACCGGATCTTCACCTCCCCGCCCCGCTACTGGTTCAGTGCGGTCACGCTCGACAACTACCGTCGTTTGGCCGACAACATCCCGCTCTTCAAGTACCTGCTCAACTCGCTCGTCTTCGCCTTCGGGTCGAGCCTCGCCTCCGTGGCGGCGGCGTTCCTGGCGAGCTACCCACTGGCGCGCATGCGGTTCCGCGGGGCGAACCTCGTCTTTGCGGCCTTCGTCGTCTCGATCGCGCTGCCGCAGATCGGGACCCTGGTGCCGCTCTTTGAGCTCTTCAAGAACCTGCACCTGATCAACACGCGGCGCGGTCTGATCCTGCTGATGTCGAGCCTGTTGACGCCGTTCACGGTCTGGACGCTCGTCCCCTTCCTGCGCCAGATCCCGTTCGAGATCGAGGAGGCGGCGATCGTCGACGGCGCCCGCCTGCCGCATGTGCTCTGGCAGATCGTGCTGCCGATCATGCGGCCGGCGCTGGCGACGCTCTTCATTATCAACTTCATCATCTCCTGGAACGAGCTTCTTTATCCGCTCGTCTTCGCCCAGCGCGCCAAGACCCTGAGCGTCGGCCTCGTCGAGCTTGCCGTCGAGCCGACCTCCGGCGGCGGCCGCCCGTGGGACCTCCTCAGCGCGATGAGCGTCACGATGATCGTGCCGGTCCTGATCCTCATCCTGCTCTTCCAGCGCCTGATCGTCTCTGGACTGACCCGCGGGGCGCTGAAGGGGTGAGGCGGTGAGAGGGATTCCTTTATCCTAATCGTGGGCGTGCGCTGCGCGGCGCGGGGCTGAACCTCCGCGCTCAACCCACGAAGCCCTTCCGGGGCTGAGAACGGGGTGCTTGGCAACAACCTGCGCCGGCTGAGGTCGGGTTTGTCTTTGGGTCAGCGCGGGGCGCGCGCCCCGCGCGCGGCAGGCACTTCGGTCATCGGGAGCGGATCGGTGAGCCACTTCGCGGAAGGAACCCAGATGACCGGGCGGCGCCGGCCCCTGTACTACACCTTTGGCAACCACATGCACTGGGTCGACATGGAGTGGCTCTGGGGCTACTTCGTGCTCCCCTCCTCCGTGCGCGACATGCTCCACTTGTGCGTCGAGACCGGGGCCAAGGGGAACATCAACTTCGACGCCATCGGCTACGAGAAGATGGCGTCCGAAGCCCCGGCGGCGCTCGTCGAGCTCCGCGACGCTGTCGCGCGCGGCCAGATCGAGGTCGTCGGCGCGTCCTATGGGCAACCCTACGGGCTGTTCCACGGCGGAGAATCGAACGTCCGGCAGCGAGTCTACGGGGCGCGCACCGTCCGCCGCCTGCTCGGCGTCTGGCCGCGTACCTTCTGGGAGGAGGAGTTCGACTTCTTTCCGCAACTTCCCCAGATCCTGCGCGGCGCCGGCTTCGCCTACGCCTCGCTCTTCTTCCAGTGGACCTGGCACACGCCCGAGGTGCCGCGCGAGACGATCCCGGCCGTCTGGTGGGAGGGGCAGGACGGCAGTCGCCTCCTCACCTCGACTCGCAACGCGCTTAATCTCCACCAGTGGCCGGAAGACTTCGAGAGTCTCCTGGACAGCCCGCTCCTGCACACGATGCCCGGAACGGGCATCGTTCAGTGGCTGGAGCTGATGCCCTCACCCGATTGGATGTGCCGCTCCGAGCTGCTCCTGCCGCCGTTGCGCGCGCTCCTGGAGCACCCGCGGCTGGAGATCCGCCCGGTGACGCTGTCCGAGTACCTGGAGCAGGCGCGGCCCCATGCCGAGACGCGCCGGTACACACTGGACGACGTCTTCCACGGGATGAGTCTCGGCAAGAACGGCGACCTCTTTCGTCGCCTGAGTCGGAAGGGCGAACAGGCGCTCCTCGCCGCGGAGGCGATCTCTGTCCTCGCCGGTTTCTTCGGCCGGCCCTATCCCGGCTGGAACGTCTACCCCACCTGGGAGCTGGAAGAGGCCTGGCGCGAGCTTCTCGTCGCCCAGCACCACGACAACGACGAGTGCGAGGGGCTCACCGGCCACATCGGTCTCCGCTCGCACGAGCGCAGTCAGAGTCTCACCAGGCACGTCACCGACCGCACGCTCAAGCTCCTCGCCGAGCGGACGCGCGGCGCTCCCAGCCGCACCCTCGTCTACAACCCGCTCGGTTGGGCGCGCGATGCGGTCGTCCCGCGTCTCGACGGCGAGGGACCGGCGGTCGTCCGAGACCTGCCACCGTTCGGCTACCGTGCGGTCACCGCTGGGGACGCCGAGGAGCCGGCACCCGTCCGCATCGAGACGGTTCACCGGGCGATCGCGCTCCGCCGCGGCCCGCTCAGCGTTGTCATCGATCGCACCCGCGGCGTGATCGCCCAAATCACGAGCGCCGCCTTCCCCCGCGGCGCCCTCGATCCCGACCGACCGCTCGCCGACCTGACGATGACCCGGCGCGAGCAGGTCGACCACTTCGCCGGCGCCCAGATCGAGATTCGCGATCGGATCGGCGACGCTGCCGTCGTCGTCCGGCGGACGGGACGCGAAGGCGCCGCTGTCACCGTCACCGTCTCCCTTGCCCCGGATCTGGATGCGGTCGACCTCCGCTACGAGGCGCACGGCCTGCCACGACCGGATCCCTGGCTGCGCGCCGCCCTCCGGACGGCGATCACGGTCAATTTGCCCCAGTATCGACTGATCCACGACCACCCCTACGGCGTGAGCGAGATCCGGGCGGAAGGGACCTACCTGCGCAAGTATCCCACCAGCGACTGGATGACCTCAGCGCAGGTCTTCGAGGAGATCCACAACCCCTTGACCGCCCTCCAGCTGCTTGACTTCGACGCGGGCGATCGCGGTTTGCTGTATCTCCACGACGGCAGCCAGGCCTTCCTGCGCGACGGCCGGGTGGTCGACAACGTCCTCTCGATGTACGACGCCTGGGACGAGGACTATTTCGTCGCCGACCTCGACGCGCGTGTCCGTCTCGTGCCCCACGGACCGATCACCCACGCCGACCGCTGGCGCCTCGCCCAGGAGTTCACCCGACCGGCCCTCGTCCAAGCAACCGACAAACCGGGCGGCGATCTCCCGGCGATCTTCGGGCCGGTCTGGTGCGACGCTCCGAACGTCGCCGTGACCGCCTTCTTCCGCGAGACAGCCGAGGCGGGGGCGTTCCTGGACCGCTACGCGGGCGCAGGCGTCGACGTTCCGCACATCCTGCGCCTGGTCGAATTCAACGGCGAACCGGCGGTCGCTCGGTTGACCGTGCCCGGACCGGTGGCGACGGCCGTCCGCGCCTCCGTGCGCGGCGATGCGCTGGACGCGCTGCCGGTCTCGCCCGCCGCGGCGCCGCTGCCCGGCAGCGGGGATCTCGATTGGCATCAGGTCGTGGTCGCGCTGCGTCCGTACGAGATCGCGACGGTTTACCTCGATCTCGTGTTGGGCCGGAAGATCAATCGCAATCTCGACGACTACCGATCGATGTGGGCCATGGTTCATCGGATCGAGGAACTGGCGGAGGAACGACCGTGACCGAGGATCGCGGAACGCAGGAGGATTTTCAGACGACCGCGCGACGGCCGTCGTTCACCCGGTTGACGCCGCCGGAGCGCCGGCTCGGTATCGGCGTCCTCGGGCTGCACGAGGGGCGGATACTCCTGGTCGGGCTCGACCGCGCGCCGCACGCCCGCCCCGCCGCCGGTTGCGATCTACGCGAGGAGAAGATCGAGGAAGCCCGGCGCGACCGTCCGGACCTCTTCTACACGACCTCCTACGCGGAGCTGCTGGCCCGGTCGGACGTCGCGATCATCGCCATCTATACGCCCGATCCGTTCCACGGCGAGCACATCGTTCAGGCCTTCGAGGCTGGAAAGGACGTCCTCTGCACCAAGCCGCTCGTCAACTCGTTCGAGGATGCCCGTCGCGTGCTGAAGGTGGGCCGCCGCACCGGGCGCAAGCTGTTGGTCGGGCAGAGCACGCGCTTCTTCGAGTCGTTCCGCCGACAGCGCGCCGCCTTCGAGCGGGGCGAGATCGGCAAGCCGGAACTCGTCGACGCCCACTATGTCCACCGCATGGACTGGTACTACGACAAGAGCGCCTGGGCGAGACAGGACACCGATTGGGTCTACCTCGGGCTCAGCCACCCCGTCGACCTCGTCCGGTGGTACCTCGGTCCGATCGCCGAGGTCCATGCCTACGGCGCGCGCTCCTCTCTCGCCGATCGCTACGGCGTGCGCGGCTTCGACATCTATGCCGTCAACCTCCGCGCCGCCGATGGTCGCACCGGACGGGTGATGGGTCACTACGGGCTTCGCGAGCTGCCCTCCGTCCGCAACGCAATCGAGCTGGTCCTCTACGGCTCCGAGGGAACGAGCATGGCCCAGTACCACGACATGCGCTACTGGCACACGCTCCCGGACGGCACCGAGGTCAAGGAGGACATGCTCTACGCGAAGCGTGCCTACTACTTCAACAACGAGGTCCACGGCATGCACTACGGCGAGTTCGCCAACTACGCCGACTACTTCGCCGAATCCCTCCTAAACGACACCCCGTACTCGCCCAACCTCGCGGAGGGTATCGAAACTTTCTGCGTCATGGAAGCCATCCGCCGCTCGGCAGAGAGCGGCATGCCCGAGACGATCGCGCCATTGCTGGCAGCGGTCGGGCTGGAGAAGAGTCGCTCACCGGGGTGACGCCGCGGTCCTTTCGCGCGGGGCTGCCCCCCGGGTTGGCCCCCGACTAACCCGGCTGAAGCCGGCTCAGATCATTGCCGCGCTCTTCGTTTTCAGCCCCAGAGGGCTTCGTCGGTTCAGCCCGGCGCTTCAACACCGGGAAGCCCCACGCCCGCGCTGCAAGCCGCAAGCCGCAAGCCGCAAGCCGCAAGCCGCAAAGAGAGGGAACGTTGATGAAACTCGGTCTCGGCCTGTACCGCCACATGTTGACGCAGGATAACTTCCGTTTCGCCCGGCAGGCGGGCGCGACGCACATCGTCGCTCACCTGGTCGACTACTTTCGCGAGGGCCCACGCATTCCCCAGTCGGAGAGCGCGGGGCTAGGTTGGGGTGTCACCGACAACCGTGATCGGCTTTGGACGCTGGAGGAGCTGGTCGACCTGCGCAAGGCGGTCAACGCCGAGGGGTTAGACGTCGCCGCCATCGAGAACTTCGACCCCTCCCACTGGTACGACGTCCTCCTCGACGGCCCGCGCAAGGCCGAGCAGCTCGAGAACCTGAAGACGATCGTGCGCCGCGTCGGGCAAGCCGGCATCCCAATCATCGGCTACAACTTCAGCATCGCCGGCGTCTGGGGGCATGCCGTCGGCAACTGGGCGCGAGGCGGCGCGGAATCGGTCGGATTCCTCGGCGCCGACGGCCCGCGGGAGACGCCGATCCCCAACGGCCAGGTGTGGAACATGACGTACGACCTCGCCGCGCCGGAGGGGACGGTGCCGCCGGTGACCTCCGAGCAGCTCTGGCAGCGCCTGGGCGACTTCCTGCATGCCGTCGTCCCGGTTGCCGAGGAGGCCGGGGTCCGCCTCGCCGCCCACCCGGACGACCCGCCGATGCCGACGTTGCGCGGCCACGCGCGCCTGGTCTACCAGCCGCAGCTCTACCAGAAGCTGCTCGACGTCTACCCCAGCCGCTCGAACGCGCTGGAGTTCTGCCAGGGCACCGTCGCCGAGATGACCGATGGCGACGTCTACGAGGCGATCGACCGGCACAGCAAACAGGGCGCCATCGCCTACGTCCACTTCCGCAACGTCCGCGGTAAAGTCCCTCGGTACCACGAGGTCTTCGTCGACGAGGGGGACGTGGATATGGTCCGGGCGCTGCGTATCTACCACCAGAACGGCTACGACGGCGTCATGATCCCCGACCACACCCCGCAGCTGACCTGTGCCGCCTCCTGGCACGCCGGCATGGCCTACGCCCTCGGCTACATGCGCGCCGCGATTCGACTGGTGCAAGAGGAAGCCGGGTGATGGTAGCCGGGGGTTGTGGCTCCCTATCCCCCCAACCTCGGCCCGAGGAGCTCCCCGCCCCCGACGTTCGGGGGGAAGGGGGAGCACGCGGCGCCCGCACCCCCGGCCCCTGAGGGTCCCTCACCCCCTGCCCCTCTCCCGATGCGCGGGAGAGGGGAGCGTGCTCCTGGGGCGTGCCGGCCCGGGGGCCTCAGCGCGCGGCCCGCGACCGCCCGCGAGCAGCGGCGTGCGAGCGAACACGCTCCCCTCTCCCGGTGCGCGGGAGAGGGGTTGGGGGTGAGGGCCCTCGCCCGCGCACCGCTGGGCGCCCGCTGGCCACGGCCGGGCATGAGGGAAGACGCAGCGTGCAAGCGGAGCGGTATAACGGCTCCCGGATCAGGGCAGCTTGGTCGTTCCCGGTTTGACCAGGGGCGTCCCCTCCCGGCAGAGCGGACACGCCCCGGGCTCCCACGTTTCCACATCCAGCGTGGCGAGCGCGAACAACGGCTTGTCGTCAACGGTCACACGGCCTCCGCTCCGATCGACGAGCACTGCCACGGCGACGACTTCGACCGGCTCCCGCTCGAGGGCGGCCAGCGTGTCCCGCACCGACCGGCCAGTGGTCAGGATGTCGTCGACCAGGAGCACCCGCTGGCCGCTGGCAAAGGTCGTTCCGCGCCGGAACTCCCGACCCGTCGCGCCGTCGCCGCGGCGCTCGGCATAGGCCGCCGCAACGCCGAGCTGGCGGGCCACCTCATAGGCCAGGATGATGCCACCCGTGGTCGGGCCGACCACGACGTCGATCGCGGCGTCTCGAAACCGTCTGGCGAAACCGCGGCAGACGATCTCTGTCTCTTGCGGCCGCCGCAGCAGGTCGAACTTCTCGACATAGCGGCCGCTATGGCGACCCGATGCCAGCAGGAAATGGCCCTCCTTCAGGGCTCCCGCGCGTCGCAGCCGCGTCAGGACGTCGGCGTCTGCGCTGGCTTGTCCATTCACCGTTGCCACCCTCAGGGGACGAAGTAGAACGCCATGCCGATCATCAGGTAGAGCGCGACGAGCTCGGCGCCTTCGAGCCAGTGCGACTCGCCGTCCACCGAGATCAGAACCGCGATCAGCGTCCCGGCGACCACCGCGATCAGCTCGTAGGGCGTGAACACCAGGGTCAGCGGCCGGTCGATCAGGAAGCCGACCAGGACCAGCACCGGCGTCACGAAGAGCGCAATCTGAAGACCGGACCCGATCGCGATCCCGAGACTCAGGTCCATATTGTCAGCATAGGCAACCTGGACCGCGACCAGATGCTCGGCGACGTTGCCGACCAGCGGCACCAGCATCACCCCGATGAACAGCTCGGTGAGCCCCCAGCTTTGGGCCGCCGGCTCGATCGCACCGACCAGCACTTCGCTCATCACGACGATGCCGACCGTCGATCCGGCAAGCAACCCGATCGCCCACGGCAGCTTCATCGTTGCCTTGGCCGGGTGCTGCTGTTCCTGCTCACCGGGCGACGATTTGCGGAAGGTAAAGATCAAGTAGAGTCCGTAGATGACGATCAGAACAATCGCCATTCCATCGCTGAGCAGCTCAATATCGCGGTTGCTCGGCCGCGAATGCTCACCGCCCAGGGAAAAGACGGCCGGAATCACCAGCGCCACGACGGCGAGCGCCATCATCGTCGCGTTCGCCCCGGCGGCCCGCGCGTCGAAGCGCTGCGTCCCGTTCTTCACCCCCCCGATGAGGAGGGACAGACCGAGCACGATCAGGATGTTGCCGATGATCGAGCCGGCAATGCTGGCCTTGACGATCTCGACCAGCCCCTTCTGCAGGGCGGCGATCGTGATGATGAGCTCGGCCGCGTTGCCCAGCGTCGCGTTCAGCAGGCCGCCCACCTTCGGCCCCGTGTAAATCGCGACCTCCTCGGTCGCACGGCCGAGGATCGCGGCGAGCGGAATCATCGCCAGAGCGGACGTAGCGAAGACGGTCGTGTCGCCGCCGACGCCGGTCAGAACGGCAACCAGCGCGACCGGAACGAGGACGAGCAGACCGTAAAGGTACTTCATCCCGGGGCCACCGCAGTTTCCAGCGCGATGTCGCGCCGCGCCTGCCCAGGATGCTTCGGGTGCGCGACGCCGACGATCTCGTCCAACGTTGGTACGCCGTTCTTGACCAGCCACGCCTCCAGATCGTCGATCAATCGAGTCAGGATGCTCGGCTGCACGAAGATTGCGGTCCCCACCTGGATCGCGCTCGCGCCCGCCATCAGAAATTCGAGCGCGTCGTCGAGGCCCATGATGCCTCCCATCCCGATCACCGGGATCCCCACGCCCGCGGCCACCTGATAGACCATCCGCACCGCGATCGGTTTGATCGCCGGACCCGAAAGTCCCCCCGTGCGATTCGCCAGGACTGGCTCTCGGCGCTTCACGTCGATCGCCATCCCGACCAGCGTGTTGATCAGCGAGACCGCATCGGCGCCGGCTTCTTCGACCGCCTGCGCGACCTCGACGATGCTGACGGCACCGGGGCTCAATTTGACGATCAAGGGCAGCGTCGTCGCCGCCCGCACCGCCCTCGTCACCTGGGCCGACATCTCCGCATCCCAGCCAAAGCAGTACCCGCCCGCGGCAATGTTCGGACAAGAGAGGTTGACTTCGATGCCGGCGATGCCCGGCAGCTCGTCGAGCACCGACGCCATCATGGCGAAGTCGTCGACCGTCTCCGCGGCGATGTTCACGATGGCGGGAACACGCCAGGCCGCCCACAGCGGCGGATACGTCCGCGCGAATGCCCGGATGCCGGGGTTCTGCAATCCGATCGCGTTGAGCATCCCGCTGGCCGTTTCGGCGATGCGCGGCATTGGGTGGCCGGACCGCGGCCGCGGCGTGATGCCTTTGCAGACGAACGCCCCAAGACGCTGCACGTCGATGACCGCGGCGTACTCCTGACCGTAGCCAAAGCACCCCGACGCCGCGATGATCGGGTTGACGAGCCGCAATTCGCGCGGGTTCTTGGGCGCCAGGTCAACGGCCAGCAAGCGGTCAGCCATCGGCCGTCCACCTCCAACTGACCGCAGCCTGGCAGTCGGCGTTGAACGCGCGGAGCGCCGGCTCGGCCGCGGTCACCAGACAACCTCATCCAGGCGGTACACCGGACCCTGAACGCAGGAGGCCTGGACACCCCGCCGTGTCTCGACGACGCAGCCCAGACAGGCGCCGAGGCCGCAGGCCATGGACCGTTCCATCGAGATCTGGACATCCGGCTTGCCACCGATGCGATGCGGCGCGAGAACGCCGCGCAAGGATCGGTACATCGGCTCCGGTCCGCAGGCGAAGATCTGGTCCGCCCATCGCACGTAGGTCGGGACGAGATCGGTGACATAGCCCTCGTGGCCGTGACTTCCGTCGTCGGTCGCGACCACGTACTCCACCGCGCTGGGCAGACAGGCCGTAGGCAACAACCCGTCTGCCCCGGCCGCACCCATCAGGAAGGTTACCTGCTTGCCGTGGGCGATGGCTTCCTCGGCCAGCATCACCAACGGAGCCACGCCGACCCCCCCGGCCACCATGAGCAGATTCGTCGCCCGCGGCGCAACCGTAAAGGCGTTGCCGAGCGGGCCGAGCACGTCAAGCCGATCACCAGGTCGCCGCGCCGTCAGCCACCTGCTGCCCCGTCCAAACGGCCGCGCGAGAACAGTCAGGGTCTGATTCGCCGGAGAAGCCCCGGCGATCGAGTAGGCACGGCGGAGGAGAGGATCAAAGGACTGCTCGCCGCGGCAGAGCAGATCGACAAACTGCCCGGCGCGGACCCCGCCGGCGATCGAATCCGGTGCCGTAAAGGTGATCAGCACTCCGTCCCCCATCACGGGATCGCACTCGGCAACTGTGGCACCGAATTCCCGAGCGGCCATGACGGCGTCAAGATCCCCCGCGATCGCCGGACCCCGGAGACCGCCGACCCGCCCTGATCGACCGCCAGCGTCAATAGCCGACGCCGACTCGACGGTAGGCGGGCAACGGTTGGACAGTATAGACGGCGGTTGCTGTGGCCATCGCCGCTACCATGGCGCGGGCGGTGTCAATGGAGGTGAAACATGGGATGCCGCGCTCGACGGCGGCGCGGCGGATCTCCAACCCGTCCAGGATCTCCTTGTCGGCCGGACCGGGCGTGTTGATGACTCCCTGCACGGTGCCCCTCAGGATCACGTCGAGCACGTCCGGTTGACCGCGGCCAATCCGCTTGGTGACGAGCTGGACGGGCATCCCCGCCCGCTCGATCATGGCCGCCGTGCCTTCGGTGGCGAACAGCTTGAAACCCTGCCGGACGAGCTGCTCGATCATCCCCACGCTGTCGCTCTTGTCCTCATCCGCCAGCGATACCAGAATCGACCCCCGCGGCGGCAGCGCGAGCCCCGCCGCGATCAACGCCTTGAAAAATGCCGGCTCGAAGGCGCGGTCGATGCCCATCACCTCGCCCGTCGACTTCATCTCAGGTCCGAGATGCACCTCGACGCCGCGCAGCTTCGCCATCGAGAACACGGGCGCCTTGACCGCCACGAGCGGCTGCCTCGGCCAGAGACCGCCCGCATAGCCCTGCGCCGCGAGGCCGCGGCCGAGCATGATGTTCGTGGCGAGCTTGACCATCGGGACGCCGGTCACCTTGCTGATGAACGGCACTGTGCGCGACGAGCGCGGATTGACCTCCAGGACGAAGATCCGGCCCGCGTGGATGACGTACTGGATGTTGACCAGGCCGCGGGCGCCGATCGCGAGCGCGATGCGCGTCGTGTAGTCGACGATCGTTTCGATCTCGGCCGGATAGAGATTGATCCCCGGGTAGACGGCAAAGGAGTCGCCGGAGTGAACCCCGGCCCGCTCGATGTGCTCCATGATCCCCGGGATCAGGACCTCCGCGCCGTCGCAGACCGCATCGACCTCGACCTCTTTGCCGAGCAGGTACTTGTCGACGAGGACTGGATGCTCCGGCGTCATGCTGGTCGCGTTGCGGATATAGCGCGCCAGATGGTCTGCCCCGTAGACGACCTCCATCGCGCGCCCGCCGAGGACGTACGACGGCCGCACGAGCACCGGATAGCCGATCCGGTCCGCGACAGCCTCCGCATCCGCCAGCGACGTGACGGCGGCACCGTGCGGTTGTGGGATGCCGAGTCCGCGCAGGAAGGCCTCGAATCGCTCGCGATCCTCGGCGATGTCGATTGAATCGTTCGAGCTGCCTAAGATCGCCGCGCCCCGCGCCGTGAGCGGACCGGCCAGGTTGATCGCCGTCTGACCGCCGAACTGGACGATCACGGGGGGCATCGTGCCGTCGCCCGCCCGGCCCGCCTCGTGCCGCAGGATCTCATGGACGCTCTCGGCGTCGAGAGGCTCAAAGTAGAGACGGTCCGAGGCGTCGAAATCGGTGGAGACCGTCTCGGGATTCGAGTTGACCATGATCGAGGCGACGCCCGCGTCGTGCAGCGCCCGCGCCGCCTGCACCGAGCAGTAGTCGAACTCGATGCCCTGGCCGATTCTGATCGGCCCGGACCCGACCACCAGCGCCCGGTCGCCGGCGATTGGCGTCGCCTCGTTCTCCTCCTCGTAGGTCGCATAGAAGTACGGCGTGGCGGCCGCGAATTCGCCGGCGCAGGTATCGACCATCTTATAGACGGGCGCCATGGCCAATCGCTCGCGGATCGCGCTGACCGCCGCGCCACTTCGGCCCGTCAGGCGGCCGATCTGATCGTCGGAGAAACCGGCTCGTTTGGCGGTCCAAAGAAGCTCGTCGTCGAGCTCCTGGTGCTGAAGGCGAGTTTCGAGAGCGACGATCCCGCGCATCTTGGCGAGGAACCAGCGGTCGATACGGCTCTGCTCGTGGATCTCCTCGGCCGTCACCCCTCGGCGCAACGCCGCCATGATCGCCCAGAGTCGGAGGTCGTTCGGGCGGCGGATCAGGTCTTGCAGCTTCGCCGGGTCCCAGGCAGGGTCCTCCCACCCGAGGTCCTTCGCGGTTGTCTCGAGCGAGCGCGTCGCCTTTTGGAGCGCCCCTTCGAACGACCGGTCGATCGCCATCACCTCGCCGGTCGCCTTCATCTGGGTGCCGATCGTCCGATCCGCCCGGCCGAACTTGTCGAACGGCCAGCGCGGAATCTTGACGACGACGTAGTCGAGGGCCGGCTCAAAAGCGGCCGTCGTCTCGCCGGTCACCGCGTTGGTCAGCTGGTCGAGCCGCCGGCCGATTGCGATCTTGGCCGCGATGCGGGCGATCGGATAGCCGGTCGCTTTCGACGCCAGAGCGGAGGAGCGGCTGACGCGGGGGTTAACCTCGATCACCGCGTAGTCGAACGTGTCTGGATCGAGGGCGTATTGGATATTGCAGCCGCCCTCGATACCCAGCGCGCGGATGATCCGGAGCGCCGAGCTGCGCAACATCTGATACTCGTGGTCTGACAATGTCTGCGACGGGGCAACGACGATGCTGTCGCCCGTGTGGACCCCCATCGGGTCGAAGTTCTCCATGTTGCAGATCGTGATGCAGGTGTCGGCGCCGTCCCGCAGCACCTCGTACTCGATTTCCTTCCAACCGGCGAGCGAGCGCTCGAGCAAGATCTGGTGGATCGGGCTGGCATTGAGACCGCTGGCGACCGTCTGATCGAGCTCGGCGGGCGTCTGCGCGACGCCGCCGCCGGTGCCGCCGAGCGTGAACGCCGGCCGGATGACGAGCGGCAGCGGCACCCGCTCAGCGAACGCGCGGGCCTCCTCGCCGGTCGTCACGATCGCGCTGTCGACGACCGGCTCGCCGATCTCTTCGAGCAGCTGCTTGAAGAGCGCGCGGTCTTCCGCCCGCTTGATCGCGGCGATCGGCGTCCCCAGGAGCCGCACGCCGTAGCGGTCGAGGATGCCCAGGTCCGCGATCTGGACCGCCAGGTTGAGACCGGTCTGGCCGCCTAGGGTTGGCAGCAGACCGTCGGGCCGCTCGCGCAGGATGACACGGCGAACGACCTCAGGCGTCAGCGGCTCAACGTAGACCGCATCGGCGACGTCCTCGTCGGTCATGATCGTCGCGGGATTGGAGTTGACCAGGATCGTGCGCACGCCCTCCTCGCGGAGCGCGCGGCACGCCTGCGTGCCGGCGTAGTCGAACTCCGCGGCCTGACCGATCACGATCGGGCCGGACCCCAGCACCAGGACGCTGCGGACAGACGGCGACACCTAGCGCGACTCCGAGGCGCTTGCCGCCAGTTTGCGATCGTTGACCAACTCCAGAAACCGATCGAACAGGTGGGCGTTATCGAGCGGCCCGGGGGACGCCTCGGGATGGAACTGGACCGAGAAGACCGGCAGACTGCGGTGCGCCAGTCCCTCGATCGAGCCATCGTTCAGGTTGACCAACGCCACCTGCCAGTCACCGTCGTGGGGAACGCTGAGCGCGTCGACGCGGAAGCCGTGGTTTTGCGCGGTGATCGAGACGCGCCCGTCACGCAGATCGCGGACGGGGTGGTTGCCGCCCCGATGCCCAAACTTCAGCTTGCTGGTCTCGGCACCGATCGCGCGGGCGAGCAGTTGATGGCCGAGACAGATGCCGAAGTACGGCGTCCGGCTCGCGAGGACGTCCTTGACGACCGCCAATCCCGCGTCAAGGTTCGCCGGATCACCGGGGCCCGGCGAGACGATGACCCCGTCCGGGCGCAACGCCCGGATGTCGGCGGCGGGCGTGCCGTAGGGAACGACCGTCACCCGCGCCTCGCGCCGGACCAAGGACCGGATGATGTTCTGCTTGACGCCGCAATCGACGACGACGACATGCGGTCCATCGGCCGACCCCAGCACCTCAACCCGGTCACAGGCGACCTCCTCGACGACGTCACGCTCGGCGGGGAGCGGCGCCCGCCGTGCTCGCTCGACCAACTCGCCGTCCGCCAACTGGTCGGCCCGATGCACGAGGACGGCCCGCGTATCGCCAACGGAGCGGATGTGACGTGTCAGCGCCCGCGTGTCGATCTCGGCGATCGCAGGGATGCCGTGGAGTCTGAGGTAGGCGTCCAGCGTGCCAGTCGAACGCCAGTTGCTCGGCTCGATGCACCACTCGCGCACGATCAACCCGGCGATCCAGGGCCGGCGCGATTCGTCGTCCTCGGCATTGACGCCGTAATTGCCGATCAGGGGATAGGTCATGCAGACGATTTGACCGTAAAAGGAGGGATCGGTGCAGACCTCCTGGTAACCGGTCATCGTCGTCGTGAACACCGCTTCGCCCGCGGCCGAACCGATCGCGCCGAACGCCCGACCGCGGAACACACGACCGTCGGCCAGCGCAACCGCCGCGTCGGCCTGGGGACGGTACCGCGCGAAACCGGACTCCCCGGAAGGCACCGGTGGTCGCTCAGCGCGATCAGGCATGGTAGCGAACCTGTCCATCGACCAACGTGGCTCTCACTCTCCCCTTCAGCTCCATACCGAGCAACGGCGTGTTCGCGCTCTTTGTCTGAAGCGCATCCCGAGTCACGGTCCAGCGCTCGTTCGCGTCAAACACCACAACGTCCGCGGGCGATCCGGGCGTGAGAGATCCGCCTGGTTTCCCCAGCAGTCGCGCCGGCTCAGCGCTGAGCTTGGCGATCAGGTCGGTGAGGGTCAGATGCCCGGCCCGAACAAGAGCCAGCATGAGCGGGAGGGCGAGCTCCAGACCGCTCATGCCAAAGGCGGCGCGCTCGAACGACGTACCGCTCTTGTCCGCTTCGGCATGCGGGGCGTGGTCGGTGGCAACGACGTCGATCGTGCCGTCCTTGAGGGCTGCCAGCAGCAGCCGGGTGTCTTCCTTCGTTCGCAACGGCGGGTTGACCTTCGTATTCGGATCGGCCGGCTCTCCTGGGTCGCCGAGCGGTTCGTCGGCGTTGAGCAACAGGCGCGCCCCGGCGACCCAGGTCTCGTCCATTACGAGGTGGTGAGGCATCACCTCGGCGGTGACGCGCACGCCTTCGGCTTTGGCCGCGCGAATCATGGCCGCGCCCCGGCCGGTACTGACGTGGCAGACGTGGAGCCAGCCGCCGGTCAGCCGCGCCAGCATCAGGTCGCGGGCGACGATGATCTCTTCGGCGGCAGCGGGGATCCCGGTGATCCCCAGGGCGACCGACACCGGACCCTCGTTCATCGCGCCGTCCGCCAACGCCTTGTCCTCGCAATGCACCATCACCGGGCGTCCCAGGTGGCGACTCGCTTCCAGAGCGGAGCGCATGATGGCGCTGTCCCGCGTGGTGTCGCCATCGTCCGAGAATCCGACCGCACCGGCCGCGACCAGGGCCGCAAAATCGACCGCTTCGTTCCCGGCACGGCCCTTGGTGATCGCGGCAATTGGGCAGACGCGCACCACGGCGTCGCGGCGGGCGCGTTCCGCGAGGTCTCGCAGCGCCTCCGCGCGGTCGAGCGCCGGGCGCGTGTTCGGCATGCAGCACATCGTCGTGAAGCCGCCAGCGGCAGCCGCGGCGGTCCCGGTCGCGACCGTCTCCTTATCCTCGAAGCCGGGCTCACGAAGGTGAACGTGGAGATCGACCAAGCCGGGCGCAACGACACAACCCGCGGCGTCGACGCGGTCGATGCCCGCCACCGAAGCGAAATCGCCGATGCCCTCGATGGCGCCGTCTCGGATCAACACATCCGTGATCCGGTCGATGCCGTTGCGTGGGTCGACCACCCGTCCGCCGCGAATCACCCAGGAATCGTGGTTCATCGGACAGGCGTCCTCTTGGAGCGGTGGGCAAAAAAAAGCCCCGAGGTCTGAAGCCGACCTTGAGGCGTTCCGCCGCCATTCGATTGTCGGAGCGGCACCTGCACCCCACACTCCATCGCCAGGTATCGCCGTAGTATAGGCCGCCCCATCTCCAACCGTCAAACACGGCCCACTGTCTGGTACGCGGCCTCGACGGCGGATGCCGGAAGATCGGGGAGCGCGCGGACCGCGTGCGGGTGCAGGATCAGGTGACCTGGTCGCCTGTTGTCTGTCGGGACGCGGCGTGCTGCGCCCCGATCGAGGGCACACCCGCCAGATGAAAAAAGTCAGAGCATGAGCGCCGATCGCGACGCGGTGTTTGGGGTAGAATCCGGCCGTGTTCCAGCCAATCGGCCAATTAACGATGCCCGGCGACGCCCGTGTTCGGGAGGTGGCGCGGCGGCTTGACGTCGAGCACGGACCGCGGGTCTGGCGCCAGCATCAGCCGCCGATCGACGAGCTCGTGGCGACGATCCTGTCTCAGCATACGTCGGACCAGAACACCGAGCGGGCATTCCAGTCCTTGCGCGAACGGTTTCCGACCTGGGAGGAGGTCGTGGCGGCGCCGACCGCTGCTGTCGCGGCTGCGATCAGGTGCGGTGGGCTGGCCAATCAGAAGGCGCCCCGAATCCAGGCCGTGTTGCGGCAGCTTGGCGCGCGGAACGGTGACGCCGACATCGAGCACTTGACGACACGACCGCTGAGCGAGGCACGTTCCTGGCTCGAAGCGCTGCCGGGCGTGGGTCCGAAGACCGCCTCGTGCGTTCTGCTCTTCAGCCTCGGCATGCCCGCCATGCCCGTCGACACCCACGTCCATCGCGTCTCCCGCCGGCTCGGTCTGATCGGGCCGACCGTGGGTGCCGAAGCGGCTCATCCCCTGCTCGAGGCGGCACTTGGCGGCAACCGTGACGACGTATACGCTTTCCACCTGAATCTGATCGCGCACGGACGCACGGTATGCACCGCGCGGCGCGCGTTCTGTGAGCGTTGCCCGCTCGTGGATTGCTGTGACTATGCCGCGCAACGAGTCGACGCAGCCAACTAACCGTACCGCGCTGATACCTGCCGCCGCGGGACGGACCACCCTCTATCTTGTGCGCCACGGGCGCACGGACGGCAACCTTCAGCAACTGCTGCATGGGTCGACCGATTTGCCGCTCGACGCGATGGGGGTTCGGCAGGCTCAGCGCGTGGCCGAGCGGCTGGCCGCGGAGGTTCGCGCCGAGGTCCTCTTGTCCAGTCCGCTCCGTCGCGCGCTGACGACCGCCGAGATCATCGGCCGCCGCATCGGCATCGAACCCCAGATCGTGCCGGATCTGGTCGAGATGAACTTCGGCGCGCTCGAAGGAGCGACGCTGGAGACCATCATTGACGACCATCCCGAAATCGCGCGCCGGATGGTAGATCTCAACGATCACGATCTTGCCTGGCCGGAAGGCGAATCGCGGCGACAGTTTCACACCCGCGTGATCGACACCTTCAGCGCGATCCTGGCGACGTACGCGTCTCAGGGGATTGTGGTCGTGGCCCACGGCGGCGTGCTCGGCTCACTGATCGCCCAGATTCAGGGGCAGTCGCCGAACGATTGGCGCGCCTATCAGCTTGCGAATTGCAGCCTGAGCCAGATTGTCTTCACCGCGGAGCGAACGGACGTTCATCTGCTCAACGACTGCGTCCATCTCGACGAGCTCGAGGATGCCGACCTCCCCGAGGTCGCGTCGTGAAGCTGACGGTCCTCGGCGGCAGCGCGGCCGGACCGAACACGGGTGCCGGCTGCTCGGGCTACCTCGTCGAAACCGCCGCCGCCCGCCTCGCGCTCGACCTCGGACCGGGCACCCTGCCCGAGCTGAGGCGGCATGCCGATTACCGCGCGCTCGACGCCATTGTGATCTCCCATGCCCATCTCGACCATGTGCTCGATCTCGCGTCGCTTCGCTATGCCCTGGCCTACAACCCGCGGCCGGCGGCCACCCGCCTACCGCTCTGGCTTCCGCCCGGCGGCCACGCCGTGCTCGACCGGATCGCGGCCGCCTTCGCCGACCCGGGCGAGGCACCCGAGTTCTTCTCCGCCGTCTTCGACGTCGCCACCTTTGATCCGGGCGGCTCGCTAAGCGTGGGCGATGCGCTCATCCGGTTCGCCCCGACCGTTCACTACGTCCAGAGCTGGGCGATGCGGGTTTCGACGAGAAGTCCCGGTTCGGATCTGGGCTACACGGCCGATACCGGTCCCGCGGCGAACCTTGCTCCCTTCTTCGCCGGCGTGGGCGCGTTGGTGGCGGAAGCGACGCTCGTCGATCCAGGAAATGAGTCGTTCGGAGAGCGGGGCCACCTGACCGCAGCCGAGGCTGGAACGCTGGCGCGGGACGCCGGAGCCGGCATCCTCATCCTCTCTCACCTCTGGGAAGAGCTTGGGTTCGCCACCTACCGTGCTCAGGCCGCGGCGCGCTTCCGTGGGCGGTTGGAGATCGCCCGCCCTGGCTTGACCGTTGAGTGGTAGGTCCGCTCATCTGCATTGAGATCGCGGGAGGGGCGGATGGTGTCTGACCAGGCGGCTCCGGTCGCGACGGGAGCGATCGGGGTCACCGCGGGTCACTGGACGGATGGCACCGCGGTCACCGGCTGCACGGTCGTGCTGTTCGACCGGCCGGCACCGACCGTCGTCGACGTCCGCGGCGGAGCCCCCGGCACCCGCGAGACCGATCTTTTGGCGCCGGGCCGGCTCGTGCGCCACGTTGATGGGCTCTTGCTGACCGGAGGCAGTGCCTTCGGCCTGGCCGCCGCCGACGGCGTGATGCGCCACCTGGCAGGACACGGGCGCGGCTTTGTGACCGCCGCTGGTCCCGTCCCGATTGTCCCCGCGGCCGTGATCTACGACCTCGCCGTGGGCAGACCGATCGCTCCGGACTCGGCAGCGGGTCTCGCTGCCTGCCGGATTGCCGGTCCGATTGAGGAGCTTTCCCGGGGGCGAATCGGCGTCGGGACCGGTGCGACGACCGGAAAGCTCTTCGGCGGAGTTGGCGAGCGCGGCGGGTTCGGCATCGGCTCGTTCTCCTGGCCGTCCGGTTCCGTCACGGCACTGGTCGCAGTCAATGCCGTGGGGGAGGTCGTCGATCCCAGCACCGGCGTGCCGCTCCTTGCCCCTGACCGCCCCCGCGACCGGCGCGCGGAGGTGGTCGAACGCGGGTCTTTCGCCCGGGTGGGCGAGTCGACGACATTGGCGGTCGTGCTCGTCTCGACGCCCGTCGATGAAACCGCGCTGGCGCGGTGCGCCGTCGCGGCTCACGATGCATTCGCCCGCGCGATCCGCCCCAGCCACACGATTTTTGACGGTGACCTCGTCTTTGCCTCGGGTCGCCTGAGCGGCTCTCCGACGGCGGTCGAGACGATGATCATCGCGACGGCCACGGAGCTGGCAGTTGAGCGAGCTATCGTCGACGCCGTCACCGCGTGAGGTCTAGCACCGATCGTAGTCGCGCGTCGCGCGGTGCTAGACTGTCCGCAGGCCGACCGGGGCGGCGATCACCGGTCGCAACCCGTCGATGGTGTGCTGCGCGCGTCGTCGACGGTGGCGAGTCCCGCATCGCCCGCGGCAGGGGATGGCTCCATGAACGTCGCCGGTCAAGGACCCTCGCTCGTGCTTTCAACGCGAAGCTCACCGCTGCTCCGCTACGCCGCATTCTGGCGCGCTGCCGCCGGTGCCGACCTTGTTGGTCTCGATGTTGACGTCACCAACCGGACGCGAACCCGCCTGCTTGGTCTACCGGAACCCGGTCAGGGTGGCGTGCGCTCCGCCGTGAGTCTGTGGGTCCGCCCGGAGGCCGTGCTCACGCAACGGCCGCGTTGGGAGCCGTGGCAGGGAAGCGGACACATTCCGGCAACGGTGGCCGCTCACTTGATCGTCGTCGACGTGGCGCACGTCAGGCGCGGCACAGACGGTTCCCAGCGACAGCTGGCGGCGGCCCGCTCGATTCGGGAAGCGCTCGGAGCGCACCAGCGGGTCGCCCTCGCCGTGCGTCCTGGAAACCCTGAGGACGTGCGCGCTCACCTGACGCGGGTGAGGAAGCTCCGCAGTGTTGCCGAGGAATGGGATCTTGACCTCGCGCTCGACGCGGCATCGGTCGACGATTGGCTGTGGGAGGCCGAAGCATCTGTTTTCCAGATGATGCCGCGTCTTCGCCTGATTCGGTTCACGTTCTCGGTGCCGCCCGGTGCCGGGAGCGTCCGATCGCGTCTGACCCACCGGACGTTGACGGCATGCAAAGAGTCGACCTATCGCGGCATCTTGTCGCTGGTGGCGCCGTTGCCATGCTGGCGCTGGCGAGACGAGGTGACGCTCGAACGCGCCTGTGTCGAGGCGGCGGATCGGATCGAGGCTGCCTTCGGCATCGTTCGTGTTCCGTCCCGACACCGCGTTCCCCAACGCTCGCCTGGCTAACGCCCGCGGGATCATCCGTCGATCATCGGTGGTCGGCGATCCTGACGGATCGAACGAGACCGAGCCGGGCAACAGCATGCCCGGCTCGACTCTAACATGTCGATTCGTGAGCAAGCCGGATTACCGCTTCGTGTACTGGGGCGCCTTGCGGGCTCGCTTGAGGCCGACCTTTTTCCGTTCCTTCACACGAGCGTCGCGCGTCAGCAGCCGGGCTCGCTTGAGCACCGGCCGCAGCTCGTCGTCGGACCGTGCCAGTGCCCGCGCGATGCCGTGCCGAACCGCTCCGGCCTGGCCGGAGACGCCGCCGCCGACCACGCGCACGATGACGTCGTATTGCTCAAGGGTGTTGGTCAGTCGCAACGGCGTCTGGATGTTGATCTGGTGCAAGACGCGACCGCCGAAGTAATCGCGGACGCTCTTCCCGTTGACCGTGATGTTGCCCGCGCCTGGATAGAGGCGAACACGCGCAACGGCGGCCTTGCGCCGTCCCGTGCCGTAATGATAACGAAGCTTCTCCACACTGTCCCCCATCAACGATGTGATCTGTCAACCCCCGGGGCGCGTTGTCAGATCATTGCGGCCCGACGAGACCGGTAGGTCCTTTGGCTTCTGACTTTCGTGCGGATGCCTGGGACCGACGTAGACCTTCAGCTTCTTGAACTGCTGCTCCCCGAGCACGTTGCGCGGCAGCATGCCGCGGACGGCCGACTCGAGGATGCGCTCGGGATGGCGCGCTCGGACATCACGAAGGGCGATCTGCTTGAACCCCCCCGGATAATTGGAGTGACGGTAGTAAAACTTGGCGCGCTCCTTGTTTCCGGTGACCTGGATCTTCTCCGCGTTGACGACAATCACGAAATCGCCCATGTCGACATGCGGGGCGTAGGTCGGCTTTGTTTTACCCCGCAGCGTCTGCGCGATGACCGACGCGAGCCGTCCCAGGGTCTTGCCCTCGGCGTCGACGACGAACCATTCGCGGCTGACGTCACTTCGCTTCGGGGAGAACGTTCTTCTCTCCATGCTGTCGAGCTCCCTTCTCGCGGCGCACGCTCAGGCTCGCCCGCCGCGTTCCCCGTCGCCCGGGTCGTCGCCTTCGTAGCCGACCCGCCAAAGTATCAATCCGTCCGCTGGGACGGTCATCGGGGCCAGCCGTCGGTCCCGTCCCTCCAGCAACTCGTCAATCAATGCGATCGACCGCGCTCCGCGGCCGATCTCGACCAGCGCCCCAACGATGTTCCTCACCATTCGTGGCAGAAACCCGTCGGCAACGACTCGAACTTCGATCAACCGCCACTCGTCGGGAACCACGCGCCACCACGGTTCGATACTGCTCACCTCGCTGATGAACAAGCGCCGGACCGTTCCGCGCGGCCGGTCCTGCCGGCTCGACCACGGTACTCCTGCTCCCCCTCCCGCAAATGCGGCGAAGTCGCGCCTGCCGATCAGCTTTGTTGCGGCTGCCTGCATCGCCTCGGGAGCGAGCGCTCCGGATCGTTGCCAGACCGCGCCGTTGGCCAGCGGCTGCTGTTGGCCGGTCCAAATCCGATACCGATACTCCCGCCACCGCGCGTCGTACCTCGCGTTGAATCGGGGGTCCCGCCGTTCAACCCGAACGACCGCCAGATCGACCGGGAGGTGCGCGTTCAACGCCCGCTGGATCGTGATTGTCGGATACTGGGGTCGAGGATCCCTGAGGCTCACGACCTGGCCGACGGCGTGAACCCCACGATCGGTTCTTCCGGCGAACACGATTCGCGCGGGATGTCCGTAGACCTCCTCAATCGCCCGCATCAACTCGGCCTGGACCGTTCGCTGTCCCGGCTGGAGCTGAGAGCCGGCAAAGCTTCGTCCGTCGTAGGCCACGACGAGCAGCAAGGCCTGTCGCCGCACCTCCTCGTCGCCCAAGCGCCCCTACTCGACAAACTCGATCAGCGCCATCGGCGCACCGTCTCCGCGGCGGGGCTCCAGTTTCGAGATCCTGGTGTAGCCGCCGGGCGTGGTCTCGTAGCGCGGCGCGATGACCTCGAACAGCTTCGCCATCGCCAGCGGGTGATCGATCTTCGACATCACGAGGTGGCGGTGGGCGTGAGTGTCCTGGCGCGCGATCGTCACCAACTTCTCGACCACCGGCCGCATCGACTTGGCCTTCGCCTCGGTCGTCGTGATCCGCTCGTGCAGGATCATCGAAATCGCGAGCTGCCGCAGGAGCGCGCGGCGCTGCGCCGGGTTTCGGCCGAATTTGCGCCCTGCCTTTTGGTGCCTCATGTCTGCTGAATCTCCTCGTCGTCGGTCCCGGCGTGGCCGTCATCGCCGCCAAGCGAGGCGATCGCCTCCGCGACATCTCGCGCGGCGCTGTCATCCTCGCCGCCCACCGCCGTCTCCAGCGCATCGAGGTAGCTGTGGTCGGCGGCGCTGAACGCCGCGAGGTCACCCTCGGGCAGGTAGCCAAACTCGGCAAGCTTCTGCCTCAGCTCCGTGAGGGATCGCGGACCAAAGTTGCGGATCGAGAGGAGCTGGTCCGGGTCCATCGTCAGGACCTGGCCCACCTTCTCGATCTGCCGGCTGCGAAGGGCGTTGAGCACCCGTGGCGAGAGACCGAGCTCGTTGAGCGGCTTGTTCTGGACCTCGTCGGAGATGTAGGCGCTGCCACCGGCCAGACCATCGCTCTCCTTGCGGTTGAAGTCGGCGAAGACACGGGCGTGGTCGACCAGGATCTGGGCGGCTTGGGCGAGCGCGTCGTCGGGCTCAATCGTGCCGTCGGTCAGGATTTCGAGGATGAGCCGGTCGAAATCGGTCATCTGGCCGACCCGGGTGTGCTCGACGACGAAGTTCACCTTCTGGATCGGGGTGAAGATCGCGTCGATCGGGATCTCGCCCAGGGAGTATGTTTCCTGAGCCTCGGCCGGGCGATAGCCCCGGTCCCGGGTGATCCAGATGTCCATATCGAGCACCGCCTCAGGGGCGCTCAGCGTGGCGATCACCTGGTCGGGATTGATGACGTCGACCTCGGTCGGCCAGGCGATATCCGCCGCGGTCACGATCCGCTCCCCGCTGCCGTCGCCCCGCGCGTAGAGGTGCGCGCGCGCCTCACCGTTGATCTCCATCACGCGTTTGAGCCGAATGCGCTTGAGATTGAGCACGATCTCGGTCACGTCCTCGCGGACGTGACCGATGGTCGAGAACTCGTGCCAGACGTTGTCGATCCGGACCCGCGAAATGGCGACGCCTTCGAGTGACCGGAGCAGGATGCGGCGCAGCGCGTTGCCCAGCGTCGTTCCGTATCCCGGCTCCAGGGGTTCGATCTTGTAGCGGCCGTAATTGAGGCCGGTCTCGACGGTTTCGATGTGGAATTGCGGTTTCTCGAACAACCGGACTCGCCTCCTCGGTGGACGTGGCGACAGCGCATCGCCGTCCACCAGTGCCGGTACGGGATCGGGTGGACGCGCGACAGGTCTGCTGCGTTACCGGCTATAGTGCTCGACGATCAGGGCTTCGTTGAACAGCGGAACCTCGATTTGCTCCCGCGCGGGCAGGCTCAAGATCTTCCCGCTCAGGTCGTCGATACTCATGCTGATCCAGTCGGGCGCTCGCTTCGTCGAGAGTACCTGACCGTAGTCCTTGAAGTATTCGCGCTTGCGGCTCTCCGGGCGGACCCGAATCTCGTCACCGGCGCGCACGATGAATGACGGCACGTTGGTCTTCCGTCCGTTCACGACAAAATGACCGTGCCGGACGAGCTGACGCGCTTGCCTGCGGGAATCGGCAAACCCCATCCGGTAGACGACGTTGTCCAGCCTCGATTCGAGAATCTGAAGCAGATTGTCGCCCGTCACGCCACCGCGGCGCTCCGCCTCAACGTAATGCTTGTGGAACTGCGTCTCCAGGACGCCGTAGTACCGGCGTACCTTCTGCTTCTCGCGAAGCTGCAGCCCGAACTCAGACGGACGGCGCGTTCGCCGCTGCCCATGCTGGCCGGGCGGAAAATTCTTCGCCGGCTGACGCTGGACGATCGGGCACTTCGGGCCGTCGCACCGCGTGCCCTTGAGAAAGAGCTTCATGCCCTCGCGCCGGCAGAGCCGGCAGACGGGTCCCGTGTATCTCGCCATTCCGCCCTATCGCCTCCTTACCATCCGGGGTTCTCATGCCATGGACGTCGGTCACCGCGCGGGCTCGACCATCACCGTCTGGCCTCATCACAGGACCGTCTGTGCTGAATCGATCGTGTCGCGACTAGACGCGGCGCCGCTTTGGAGGCCGGCAGCCATTATGCGGAATCGGCGTCGTGTCCGTGATCGATACCACCATCACACCCGCCGTCTGCAGCGCCCGGATCGCCATCTCGCGCCCGGATCCCGGACCACGCACGAAAACGTCAACCTGCCGCAACCCATGGTCCATCGCCCGCCGGGCCGCCTGCTCGGCCGTCACCTGGGCGGCGTACGGGGTGCTCTTGCGGGAGCCCTTGAACCCGTTGGCACCGGCGCTCGACCACGAGATCACGTTACCGGCCGGGTCCGTCAACGTCACGATCGTGTTGTTGAACGTCGATTGGATGTACGCCTTGCCGCGAGGGATGTTCTTACGGTCCCTCCGCCGGATCCGCGTCTTGCCCTTGCCCTGCCCGGCTCCCCCGCGCCGCCGTTCAGCCATGTTTGCTCGATGCCTCCTCCCGCGCGGCGCCAGATTCGGCGAACCGCCGCGCGGCCATCTCCCGATCGGTCGGTTACTTCTTCTTGTTGCGGACGCCGATCGCGCGCTTAGGACCGCGCCGCGTCCGCGCGTTGGTCCGCGTTCGCTGACCACGCACCGGCATGCCCCGGCGATGGCGCAGACCGCGGTAGGATCCGATGTCCATCAGTCGCTTGATGTTCATCGAGATCTCGCGACGGAGATCGCCTTCGACCCGCATCTCTTTGTCGATCACGTCGCGCAGCCGGCTGACCTCGTCGTCCGTCAGGTCGCGCACGCGGGTGTCCGGGCTGATCCCCGTCCGCGCCAGAAGCCGCTGGCTGGTGTGGAGTCCGATGCCGTAGATGTAGGTTAACCCGACTTCAACGCGCTTCTCACGCGGAAGATCAACCCCGGACAGTCTCGCCATTCCTCGGTCCCCCGTCCTCGCCGCAGCCGGTCCGCGACCGGCGGCCCTAACCCTGTCGCTGCTTGTGCTTCGGGTTGGTGCAAATCACTCGAATGACGCCCTTGCGGCGGATGATCTTGCATCGTTCGCACCGGCGCGTCACGGAAGCCGCCACCTTCATCGTCCGCTGCGTCCTCTCTGCGCTGATCGCGCCCGTGTCCGGGCGTCCCCAGCGCTCTCCACCCGGGATCCGGGCCGGTGCGTTCCCGCCGCCCCATCGGCCAGTGCCGCGCATGGCAACGGCGCATGCCGGACGACATGCGCCAGAACGACTAGTGTACCACTTCTGCTAGCCGTCGCGTCAAGATCTCCGGTTCTCCGGTCGTGATGACCACGGTGTGCTCGAAGTGGGCGGACAGCGAGCCATCGGCAGTGACCACCGTCCATTGGTCGCCCAAGACACGGGTTTCGTCACCACCGGCGTTGAGCATGGGCTCGATGGCGATGGTCATCCCCGGCCGGAGGACCACACCGCGGTTTGGGTCGCCGTGGTTTGGAACGTGCGGGTCCTCCCACATCTGACGGCCGATCCCGTGACCACCGTACTCGCGGACCAGCCCATAGCCCCGCGCGGATGCATAGCGCTCGACCGCGTGCCCGATCGCGCCCAGGCGATTGCCTGCCCGCGCGGCGGTGATCGCCTCATAGAGCGAGGCCTCCGTCACGTTGAGCAACTCGGCGGCCTCGAGCGAGATGCGGCCGACGGGATAGGTCCAGGCGGAGTCGCCATGGTACCCGCCGACCATCGCGCCGACGTCGACCGAAATGATGTCCCCTTCGCGCAGCACCCGCTTGCCGGGGATCCCGTGGACGATCTCGTTGTTGACGGACGCGCAGATCCGCCCGGTGAATCCGTGGTGGCCCAGAAACGACGAGATCGACCCGGTCTCAGCGAGCGTCTGGCGCGCGATATCGTCGAGATCGCCGGTGGTGACGCCGGGTGTGACGGCCTCCTGGATGCGCGCGTGGATGATCGCGACCACCTCACCCGCCAGTCGCATCCGCTCGATTTCTCGTCCGTTCTTGATCGTGATCGCCATCCGGTTTCTCAACACGTTTGCCCGTCCGTCGCGCTGTTGATCGCGGCGAGGATGCTGTTCGTGACCTCGCCGATTGGGCGGTCGCCGTCGACCTGGGTGAGGAGATTGCGGTCTCGGTAATACGCCAGCAGTGGTGCCGTCTGGTCGACATAGAGGTCCAGCCGCCGCCGAATGGCCTCGGGTTGGTCGTCGGATCGCTGGATCAGCGCGCAGCCGCAGCGGTCGCAGATATCCGGTTGTCTCGGTGGGTTGAAATCGACGTGGTAGGTCGCGCCGCAACAGGGGCACACCCGGCGACCGGCGAGCCGGTCGACGAGCTTGACCATGGGGACGTCGACTTCAATGACCGCGTCGATCCGCCGACCCTGCTCGGCGAGCGCCGCGTCCAGACTCTCGGCTTGCGCCCGGGTCCGTGGGAATCCGTCGAACAGGGCACCGCGGACGGGAAGCCCCGCGGCCTGCTCCCGCGCGATGTCTTGGAGTCGCGCCTTGACGATGCCGATCGTGACGTCGTCAGGGACAAGCTCGCCGCGATCAAGGTACCCCTTGGCCGCCAAACCGAGCTCGTTGCCGGAGGCAACGGCCGATCGGAAGAGGTCGCCAGTCGCGAGCTTGACCACGCCGAGGCGCGGCGAGACCAGATCGGCCTGCGTCCCCTTCCCCGCGCCCTGGGCGCCCATCAGAATGACGTTCATCGACCCTCTCGTCGGGCCGGCACGCGGCCGCCGTCCCGCAGTCGTGGGACGGCGGCTGACCGCTACCGAATGAAGCCCTCGTAGTTGCGCATCATCAGTTGCGCCTCGAGCTGGCGCATCGTGTCGATGGCGACGCCGACGACGATGAGGAACGATGTCGCACTCAGGAGCAGCGTTTGCACCCCCGTAATGCGCGACGCGATGAAGGGCATGATCGCCACGAGACCGAGGAAGAGCGCCCCGACCAGCGTGATCCTGGTCAGGACCCGCTGCAGATAGACCGCCGTGTTGCGCCCGGGTCGGACCCCCGGCACGAAGGCGCCCTGCCGTTGCAGGTTGTCCGGGATCTTCTGCTGCTGAAAGATGACCATGGTGTAGAAGTAGGTGAACCCGACGACCATGAGGAAGTAGATGATGTTGTACTGGAAGCTGTTCGGACTGAAGATCCGCTGCAGATCGCCCGCCAGCGTCACGACCCAGCCGCGACTGGAGCTGGCCAGGAAGTTCGAGATCATCCCCGGAAAGACCATGATGCTCACCGCGAAGATCAGCGGGATCATGCCGGCGGAATTGACTTTCAAGGGGATGAAGGTCGTGTTGCCACCGTATTGGCGGCCGCCTCGGATGCGCTTGGCGTGGTGGACCGGGATGCGGCGCTGACCTTCGTTGATCAACACGATGCCGACGATGGTGACCAGCGCGATGACGACGAAGAAGGCTGAGCCGATCACGTTTTGCGACGCCGATCCACCCGTCAAGAGACCTCCCATCGAATTCGGCAAGTTCGCGACAATGCCCCCGAAAATGATGATTGAGACGCCGTTGCCGATGCCGTTCTCGGTGATTAGCTCACCGATCCAGACGAGGAGCATCGTCCCAGCCGCCATCGACAGCAAGATCTCGGTCGTCGGGAGGAAGGTGCTCCGGTTGAACAGACCGAAGTTCGCCAGCAGCACCTTGCCGTTCGAGGCTGGCGTGCGGGAGAACAGCAGTGCGTGACCGTAGCCCTGGAGCATCGCGAGGGGCACGGTCAACCAGTGGGTGTACTGGTTGATCCGATTCCGACCCTGCTGACCCTCGTTGGAGAGCTCGTTCAGCCTCGGGATGATCGGCGTCATCAGCTGCATGATGATCGAGGCCGTGATGTAGGGGTAGACGCCGAGAGCGACGACCGAGAAGTTCTTGAGACCGCTCCCGGAGAAGAGGTTCAGCATGCCAAGGAGCTGGTTGCCCTCGATGTATTTGGCCAAATCAGCGCGGGCGACACCCGGCACCGGGATCGCAGCGATGAACCGGAAGATCACGAGCATCGCGAGCGTGAACAAGATCTTCCGGCGAATGTCGGGGATCTTGAAGGCGTTGACCAGGGCGTTGAGCATCTCTCCGGCCTCCTTTAGCTCCCGACTACTTCTTCGCGGCGGCGAGGGCCACCGGCTTTGCCGAAGCGCGCCCGCTTGAGCTCACGATTCAATGGGAGACGCCGACTCCGCGGCATCGCGGAGACCCAGCGATCGGTGCGCTCCAACTCGGTCACCGAGCCGCCGGCGGCCTCGATCCGTGCGCGCGCCGCAGCCGAGAAGGCGTGAGCGCTGACACTGAGCGGCCTCGTCAGGTTCCCATTCGCCAGGATCTTCACCGGAAACTCCAGACCGCGGATCACTCCCCGCCGGTAGAGCGCCTCGGGTGTCACCGGCCCGTCGCTGCCGAGCTCCTCGAGGCGGTCGAGGTTGACGACCTCCCAGGGGGTCTTATAGATGTTGGTGAAGCCTCGCTTGTACGGCAGGCGCTGTTGGATTGGCAGCTGTCCGCCTTCGAAGCCGGGCCGCACGCCTCCGCCGGAGCGCGCTTTCTGACCCTTGGTGCCGCGACCCGACGTCTTCCCGTGGCCGCTGCCGGTGCCGCGGCCAACGCGCTTCGGTTTCTTATGGGCGCCCTTGTTGGGGCGAAGATCGGAAAGATTGAGTGGCATCTGTCTCGTCTCGTTTCGCTTCGCCGCGTGGCTTGCGGCCATCTCAATGGGTCGGGACCAACGGGACTCGCGGGCCGGCGATCATCACTCGCTCGCGTCTTCGAGCTTGACGAGATGCCTGACCTTGTTCACCATGCCCCGGACCGTCGGCGTGTCCGGGTGCTCGACCGTCTGATGCAGCCGACGCAGGCCAAGCGATCGCACGGTTGTCTCTTGGTCCTGCGGCCGGCCGATCAAGCTCCGGACGAGCGTGACACGGATCCGTCCCGGCGCTACCTGATCTGCCCCAGTCTTGGCACTCACGAACGGTCACTCCTTCGGCCGCGGCCCGGACCGCCGCGCCCACGACCGCCCCCGGACGGCCCACTCGGCCCGGGCGCCGGGGTTCCGCCCTGGATCGGCCGCGGCGGCAGCGCCACCACCGAATTGGCGGACGTGCTACCCATGGCCCGCCGGATCGGTCGGTTGCGATGACGGCGCGCCGCAACCGCCTCAGTCGACTCCAACTGCTGGAGCGCCTTCATGGTCGCGCGCACCACGTTGACCGGGTTGTTGCTGCCCAGGGACTTGGTCAAGATGTCCTTGATGCCCGCCGCCTCGACGACCGCGCGCACCCCCCCACCGGCGATGACGCCGGTGCCGGGCGCTGCCGGCTTCAGCAGGACCGTGGAGGCGCCGAAACTCTCCACGATCTCATGTGGAATCGTGGTGCCGTCGATCGGAACGGAGATCATCGTCTTCTTTGCCGCCTCGACGCCCTTGCGAATCGAGTCCGGGACCTCGCCGGCTTTCCCCAAGCCGACACCGACCCTGCCCTTGCCGTCGCCGACGACGATAATGCTGCCAAAGCTGAAGCGGCGGCCGCCCTTGACCACCTTGGCGACGCGGTTGATCTGGACGACTCGCTCCTCATAGTCCGAACCTTCACCGTCCGACCGGCGACGCGGTCCTCGCTCTTCTCGATCCATGCTGGACTCCTGCCTCACCGTCTTTCGGGCGAAACCCACTCGACCGCCGCAACCGCGACCGGGGTCGCTCTGGCCGGCGCTAGAACTGAAGACCGGCCTCGCGGGCGCCCTCGGCGACCGCCCGCACGCGTCCATGGTAAAGGAATCCGCCCCGGTCGAACACGACGGCGTCGATGCCGACGGCTTTCGCCCGCTCGGCGATCACCTGGCCGACCGTCTTCGCGCGCGCGGTCTTCGGCGCGCCGTCACCGGCTCGCTCGCGAATCTCGGCCTCGATGTCGCTCGCAGCGACGATCGTGTGGCCGCGAACATCGTCGATCACCTGAGCGTAGATGTGCGCCGACGACCGGAACACGTTCAGCCTCGGGCGCTGCGGCGTTCCGCTGACCGTGGCGCGAACGCGAACGTGCCGTCGCTTCCGTGGACTGAGCGCTTTTCTGTACTTAATTCGCATGGATCGCTCCAGTTGCCAGTTGCCAGTTGCCAGTTGCCAGTTGTCAGTTGTCAGTTGTCAGTTAGCAGTTAGCAGTTGGCAATGCCCCGCGCCATCCCACCACGAACTGGCAACTGACAAATGACAACTGACAACTGGCAACTCGCCCTACTTCGCCTTGCCGGTCTTGCCCGCCTTGCGGCGAACCTGCTCGCCTTCGTACCGGATCCCCTTGCCCTTGTACGGTTCGGGGGGGCGAACCCGCCGAATGCGCGCCGCCTCCTCGCCCACCGCCTGCTTGTCCGATCCCACGACGGAGATCTTGGTCTGGCCCTCGAGGGCAAACGTGATGCCCTCCGGCGGTGCCATGCGCACTTGGTGGGAATACCCGACGCTGAGCACCAGCACTCTGCCGTCCATCGTGGCACGGTAACCGACGCCCTGGATCTCCAGGTTCTTGCGGAAGCCGTCGGTGACGCCGACGACCATGTTGCTGATCAGCGTCCGCGTCAGTCCGTGGAGCGACCGGTGCTCACGCTTGTCGTCGGGACGCACGACGGTAATGGTTCCGTTCTCACGGGCGATCGTTAAAGCCGGGCTGAACGCGGCGCCCAGTTGGCCCTTCGGTCCCGTCACCGTCACAAGATTCCGTTCACCGATCTCGACGTCGACCCCCTGCGGGATCGGAATCGGTTTCTTGCCAATTCTCGACATCTCTATCCCCTCCGCCGGCCGGTCCCGCCGGGGTGTTCCGGCCGGTCTAGAAGACCGTGCAGAGCACCTCACCGCCGATACCGCGCCGCCTCGCTTCGTACCCGGTCAAGACGCCCTGCGGTGTGCTGACGATTGCAATCCCGAGCCCGCTCTTGACGCGTGGTATCTCGTCCTTGCCGGAATAGACGCGCAGTCCGGGTTTGCTGACCCGCTTCAACTCGCGGATCGAGTGCCGCTTGTCGGGCCCGTAGCGAAGCGCGATTTTGAGCTGGTTCTGCGGTCGCTTCTCGATGACCTGGTAGTCGACCACGTACCCTTCTTCTTTCAGGATTTGGGCGATAGCCACGAGGATCTTCGTCGATGGCATGGTCGTTTCTGCCTTCCGCGCCATGCCCGCATTCCGAATCCGGGTCAGCATGTCGCTGATCGGGTCGTTCACACTCATGCGATCTCTCCGTTGTCCCACCTGCCGGCGCGCGGCAGCTCGATTACCAGCTGGATTTCGTCACGCCGGGCAAGCGGCCATCGGAGGCCAGTTCCCGAAAGCAGATCCGGCAGAGGCCGAACTTTCGCATAAAGGCACGGCTTCGACCGCACAGCCGACAGCGATTGACCGCCCTGGACGCGAACTTGGGCGGGCGTTGCGCCCTGACGATCCAGCTCTTCTTCGCCATGGTGTCCTGTTCTCCTTATGATCCGGTCTTGGCAAACGGCATCCCGAGCAGGCTCAGCAGCCGGCGCCCCTCCTCGTCGGTCTTGGCGGTCGTGACGAAGCTCATCTCGAGACCGCGCGTTTTGTCGATCTTGTCGTAGTCGATCTCGGGGAAGACGATTTGCTCCCGCAGACCGAGCGTGTAATTGCCGCGACCGTCGAAGGCATTCGGCGAAACACCGCGGAAGTCGCGGATCCGGGGTAACGTCACGGCGACCAACCGGTCCAGGAACTCGTACATCCGCTGGCCCCGCAGCGTGACCATCGCGCCAATCGGCATGCCGGCCCGCAGCTTGAACGCCGCAATCGACTTTTTCGCCTTCGTCACCACGGGCTTCTGCCCGGTAATCGCCGTCAGGTCCCCGACCGCCGCGTCGATCGCCTTGGCGTTCTGCACCGCCTCGCCGAGCCCGATGTTGACGACGATCTTTTGGAGCTTGGGCACCTGCATGACGTTCTTGTATCCAAACTCCGCCAGCATGGCTGGAACGATGTCGCCTCGGTAGTGATCCAACAACCTCGCCATGTCGACTCTTCCTCGCTTCGACCGTCAATCCGACTTGGGCGTTCCCGCCTGGTCCGCCGATCCGGGCGCTCAGGCCGTCCCACGATGAGTGCCGCGCTCCGGCTAAACCTCGGGCCGCGGCAAGGTCCCGTCGCACTTTTTGCAGTAGCGCTCGTTCTTACCGTTCGCGTCCGCGCGCACGCCGACCCGCGTCGGTCGCTTGCAGTTCGGGCAGATCAGCATCACTTTCGACACGTTGAGCGGGGCTTCGACTTCGATCCGTCCCGCCTGCCGCGCCCGTCCGCGCTTGACATGCTTGATGACGATATTCACGCCCTCGACGATCACCCGGTCGCGATCGATCAGGTTGACGCGAACTCTGCCGCGCTGCCCCTTGTTTCGCCCGCTCAGGACGACGACCTCGTCACCGCGTCGAATCTTTCGCATGGCGCTTCCGCCTCCCTCGCCGTCGACCGCGATCCCACGCGGTCTAGAGCACTTCCGGCGCGAGCGAGACGATGCGCATGTACTGGCGCTCGCGCAGCTCGCGGCCCACTGGCCCGAAAATACGGGTGCCGCGCGGGTTGCCCTGCGGATTGATGAGCACCGCCGCGTTGTCGTCGAATTTGATGTGGCTCCCGTCCGGTCGCCCGTATTCCTGGGCGGTGCGAACGATCACGCAGCGCACGACCTCGCCCTTCTTCACACCGGCGTTCGGCTGCGCCTGCTTGACCGATGCGATAATGACGTCGCCGACGCTGCCGTACTTCCGCGAGGACCCGCCAAGGACGCGGATGCACATCACGACCCGCGCGCCGCTGTTGTCCGCGACCTTGAGACGCGTCTGGGGCTGGATCACCGTCGTTCCCTCTCGTCGTCCGGGCCGGTCGAGCCATTCGTGCCCTGACCATCTTCGTTTGGCGGGATTGCACTCGACCGGGCGCAGCAAGCAGCGCCCCGACGACCCACCAAACCTTGTCGGTCGGAGTATTAGACCTGAACCGCCCGCTCCAAAATCTCTCGTACCACCCACCGCTTGCGCCGGGACAACGGGCGGGTCTCTTCGATCCGCACCACGTCGCCAGGTTTGCAGGCGTTGCGCTCGTCGTGAGCCATGAACTTGCTCGTCCGCGTGATGCGCTTGCGATAGAGCGGGTGGCGCCGGACGTAATCGACCGCGACGACCACCGTCTTATCCATCTTGTCGCTGACGACCTTGCCGACCTTCTGCGTCCGCGGTCGCTGTCCGGCGCCGCGCGGCGCGCTGTCCGGGGCCGCCGTCTGTTCACCCTGTTGAGCGTCTGCCATCGTCGTCCTCTGCGCGAATTGCGCTCATTGGGCGCGCCGGCGCGGCAGCGCCAAGCCGGCGCGCGCCGCCGCTTCCATCTGCCGCTCGGTGCGGATCGTATGAATCCGGGCGATGTCCTTCCGGATCTGGCCGATGCGAGCCGTCGCCGTGAGCTTCCCGACCGCTTCTTGGAAGCGAAGGTTGCGCCATTCCGTGTGCAGCTCAGTCAGCTGCTCTTCGAGCTGAACCTCCGACATGGCCCGAAACTGTGCGGGGTTCACGCTGCATCCTCCTCCCCGCCCTGGGCCGCCCCCGGTGTCTGACGGGTGATGAACCGACACTTGATCGGCATCTTCATCGCGGCGCGGGCAAGGGCCTCCTCGGCGCGATCCCCGGGCACACCGCTGATCTCGAACAAGATCCTGCCCGGCTTGACCACCGCCACCCAGTATTCCGGGTTGCCCTTCCCGGAACCCATGCGCGTTTCGGCTGGCTTCTGCGTGACCGGCTTGTCCGGAAAGATCCGAATCCACACCTTGCCACCGCGCTTCAGGTAATTCGTGATCGCGCGCCGGGCCGCTTCGATCTGCCGGCTGGAGACCCAGGCCGGTTCCAGGGCCTGCAACCCGAAATCGCCAAAGGCGATCGCCGACCCCCGGTACGCCTTGCCCTTCATGCGGCCGCGCATCATCTTGCGATACTTGGTCCGCTTCGGCATCAACATGTCGACATGCTCCTGTCCGTGCTCCCCGCCAGCCCAGCCGGCGGCCGCTAATCCGCGGACACCGCGGCCAGGTCCGCTGTCAGCGTGGCTTCGGTCACCGGCCGGCGTTCAGGAAGCACGTCGCCACGGTACACCCAAACCTTGACGCCGATTCGCCCGTAGGTCGTGTGGGCATGGACGATGGCAAAGTCGATATCGGCCCGGAGGGTCTGGCGTGGGATCCGCCCGTCCATCTCGGTCACGGTCCTGCTCATCTCAGCGCCACCGAGCCGGCCGCCCAGCTTGATCATGACCCCCTTGGCGCCGCGCCGGATCGCTTGCTGGACGGAATGCTTCATCGCGCGGCGGTACGAGACACGGCGCGCGATCTGCTCGGCGATGCTCTCGGCGATCAGCTGGGCGTCGGTTTCCGGCACCTTGATCTCTTCGATCTTCAGGTGAACCTTCTTGCCAATCGCCTTTTCGAGCATCTGCCGCAGCCGCTCGACATTCGCGCCCTGCTTGCCGATGACGATGCCTGGCTTCGACGTGTGGAGCGTGACGTCGACCTTGTTGGCCGAGCGCTCCAGCTCGATCTTCGAGATGCCGGCCCGCGTCAGCTCGTTCATGATCAGGCGCCGGATGCGTAGATCTTCGTGAAGCTGCTCGGTATAATTCCGCTCACTGAACCACTTCGACTCCCAGTCGCTGACGATGCCCAACCGAAAGCCGATCGGATTGACTTTGCGTCCCATTTAGAGACCCCCTCGGTCTTCGGCGATGACGGTGATGCTGCACGTTCGTTTGTTGATCCGTCCGACGCGCCCGCGCGCCTTGGCGCGGAAGCGCCGCATCGTCGGCCCCTCGTTAGCGTAAATCTCTTTGATCCAGAGATCCTCCGGGTCGAGGTCGAAGTTGTTCTCGGCATTGGCCGCGACCGACTTCATCAGCCGTTCGAGATCGCCCGCGGTCTTGTTTGGAACGAACCTCAGGAGCGCCTGGGCTTCCAGGACCCGCTTGCCGCGCACGAGATCGACGACCAGGCGCGCCTTGCGCGCCGACACCCGAACCCGGGCGATGCTTGCCGTCACTTCCATCGTCGATCGTCCTCCACCAGGCGGCGCGCCGGCCTGTCTCCCACCGGCGCCTAGCGCCGGGCCTTGCGGTCGGCATCCTTGCCATGACCGCGGAAGGTCCGGGTCGGGGCGAATTCGCCGAGCTTGTGACCGACCATCTGCTCGGTGATGAAAATCGGAATGTGCTGCCGGCCGTTGTGGATCGCGATCGTGTGGCCCACCAGATCCGGGAAAACGGTGCAGGCCCGCGCCCATGTCCGGATCACCCGGCGCTCACCGCCGCGATTCAAGTTGTCGATCTTTTGCCGCAGCTTCGGATCGATGTACGGTCCCTTTTTTGACGATCTCCCCACGGGTCCCTCCGAGAGAGCTGTCAGCTGGTCAGATCATCAGCCTTCAGTGCCGATGGTTGACGAGCTGATGAGCTGATTGGCTTACCGCCCTCGCCCACGCGTCGCCGGGCGACGGCGAACGATCATCGAGTCAGTCCGTTTGCTGTTGCGCGTCCGTTTGGTCGCCGGCTTGCCCCACTTCGTCTTCGGCTGTCCGCCGATCGGGGCCTTGCCTTCGCCACCGCCGTGCGGATGGTCGCGTGGGTTCATGACCGATCCCCGCACCGTCGGGCGCCACCCCAGATGCCTGTTGCGCCCGGCCTTGCCGATCACGATGTTCTCGTGGTCGACGTTGCCGACCTGGCCGAGCGTCGCCATGCAGTCGAGATGAACGCGGCGGACTTCACCCGACGGCATCCGAACCTGCGCGTAGCTCTCGGCCTTCGCCATCAGTTGCGCCGCCGTACCCGCCGACCGCGCGAGTTGTCCCCCACCGTTGCGGCGCAGCTCGATGTTGTGGATCTGGGTTCCGACCGGGATGTTGCGCAGCGGCAGCGCGTTGCCGACTCGGATCGGCGCCTCGGGCCCCGACACGACCATGTCACCAACCTTGAGTCCGAGCGGTGCCAGCATGTAGCGCTTTTCACCATCGACGTAGAAGAGCAAGGCGATGCGCGCGGTCCGGTTCGGGTCATACTCAATCGCCGCGACTTTGGCCGGGACCCCGAGTTTGTTGCGCTTGAAATCGATGATGCGGTAGTGCCGCTTGTGCCCGCCGCCCCGGTGCCGCGTCGTGATGCGACCGATGTTGTTGCGGCCGGCGTGCTTCTTCAGCGGCTCGATCAGACTCCGCTCCGGCTTCTTCTTCGTGATCTCCTCGAAGGTGCTGACACTCATCGAGCGCCGCCCCGGCGAGGTTGGTTTGTACTTACGAACCGGCATCGCCTACCTCCTCTCTTCGCGCGTCACGCCTAGACCTGCTCGAAGAGGTCGATGCGATCGCCGGGAACGAGCGTCACGATCGCCTTTTTCCAACTGCGGGTATGGCCGACGATCCGGCCCCCCGAGCGGCGCGCGGTCCGCGACCGCACCTTCGGCTTCACGTTGAGCGTATTGACGGCTTTGACCCGGACGGCGAAGGTCTTTTCGACCGCGTCCCTGATCTGAATCTTGTTCGCCTCGGACGCGACCTCGAAGGAGTATTGATCCTTTTCCATCAGCCAGGTGTTCTTCTCGGTGATCAGCGGTCGCCGAATGATGTCCTCGATCCGAAGTTCCGCCATCTCAAACCTCCTTCGTCGCGGCGGCCGACCGGGCGGCGATCCGCGCCAGCTTGAACGAGCTCGGCGTCCGCTTGTGCTCCGGCAACGCCCACAACCCCTCGATCACCTCGATCGACTCCTGCGTGAGAAGAAGCCGGTCGTACTTCAAGACGTCCCGCACATTCAAGAACGAGGCGAGGATCGTCCGCACGTTGGGCAGGTTGCCGGCGGCGCGCTCAATCGTCTCAATCTTGTCCGGCATCACGATCAGCACCGACCGCGAGGCAGGCAGCTTCTCGAGGATACCCTTCATGACCTTGGTGCGCGGCTCGATGTCCGCCAGCCCCTGGATCACGGTCAGGCGGTCATCCCGCACCTTGGCGGACAGGGCGGACCGGATCGCCAGGCGGCGCATCTGGCGGGGCATCCGCTGCGTGTACTTGCGGGGATGCGGGCCCCAGACGACGCCGCCGCCGGTCCACTGGGGCGAACGGATCGAACCCTGGCGCGCCCGGCCAGTACCTTTCTGGCGCCATGGCTTGCGGCCGCCCCCGCGCACCTCACCCCGTGTTTTCGTGTCGTGCGTGCCCTGGCGAGCGTTGGCAAGCTGCATCAAGAGCGCCTGGTGCATCACGGCGATGTGCGGCTCAATGTTCCAAACGGTTTCGTCGAGCTCCGCGGTGCCGACGACCTCGCCGGCGGTACTATGGACATCGGTCTGCATCGTCTCGTCGCTCCTCAGGCTCCTCGCCCGTCGCTACTTCTTTCCCGCCGCCTTGACCGCCCGCCGGACCAACACGATGCCCTTGGTCGGTCCCGGCACCGATCCCTGGACGAGGAGCAGGTTGCGCTCTGGATCGACCCGCAGGACCCTGAGATTCTGCACCGTTACCCGCTCGTGTCCCATGTGGCCCGCCATCCGCAGGCCCTTGAAGACACGACCCGGCGTCGCGCTCGACCCGATCGACCCCGGTGCCCGGTGGCGATCCGACTGACCGTGCGTTTTGGGACCGCCCCGGAATCCGTGCCGCTTAACGCCACCCTGGAAACCGCGGCCCTTCGACGTGCCGGTCACGTCGATCAGCTCGCCGGCGGCGAACGCGTCGGCCTTGATGACCTGACCGACCTCGAACTCGCCGACCGTGTCGGCCTTCACTTCCCGCAGCGTCTTGGACATAAAGCCGCTCGCCTTGCGATGGCCTTGCTCGGGTTTGTTCAGCCGCTTGTCGAGGCCGAATCCGAGCTGCACCGCTTCATAGCCATCCCGCGCAATTGTCCGGATTTGCGTCACGACGTTGGGCCCGCATTCGACGACCGTGACGGGGTGAACCTCGCCGGTCTCATCGAAAATCTGGGTCATGCCCAACTTCCGTCCAATCATCCCTTTGATCATCGGCTCTCTCCTGTTCCGCCAGGACGCGGCGCCAGCGCCTTGGCCGGGGCCGCCTGCAGAGCTTGTCGGCCGCTCAGCGTTACAGCTTAATCTCGATATCGACGCCTGCCGGCAGGTTGAGGCGCATCAGTGCTCGGATCGTGTTGGGGCTGGGTTCCAGGACGTCGATCAGTCGCTTGTGCGTCCGGATCTCGAACTGCTCTTGCGAATCCTTGTCGATGAACGGCGACCGAATCACGCAGAACTTTTCGATCCGGGTCGGCAGCGGCACCGGGCCGGCCACCTTGGCACCCGTCGACTCGGCCGTTTCGACGATCTTGCCCGCCGATTGGTCGAGAATCCGATGGTCGTAGGCCTTCAAGCGGATTCGGATCTTCTGGCTCGGTTTACGCGCAACCATCTGTGTTCCTATCCTTACCTAGCGCAACTGCGCGGGGCACCCGCTACTCGGTGATGGCGGTGACGACGCCGGCGCCCACCGTGCGCCCCCCCTCCCGAATCGCGAAGCGCAGCCCCTCCTCGATCGCCACCGGCACGATCAACTCGACCCCCATCTCGACGTTGTCCCCCGGCATCACCATCTCCACCCCCGCCGGCAACGCAATGCTCCCCGTCACGTCCGTCGTCCGGATGTAGAACTGCGGCCGGTACCCCGGAAAGAACGGCGTGTGCCGCCCCCCCTCCTCCTTGCTCAGCACGTAGACCTCGGCCTGCACCCGCGTGTGCGGGTGGATCGACCCCGGTTTGGCCAGCACCTGCCCGCGCTCGACCTCCGTCCGCTCCACCCCCCGCAACAGACACCCCACATTATCCCCCGCCACCCCCTCCTCCAACGTCTTCTGGAACATCTCGACCCCCGTCACCACGATCCCCCGCCGCTCCCCAAACCCCACAATCTCCACCGTCTCCCCGACCTTGACCCGCCCCCGCTCGACCCGCCCCGTCACCAC
>JRHI01000532.1_pt1 | contig 40479 bp, 38 predicted proteins | sample 215371 | NCBI WGS metagenome assembly JRHI01 (sample SAMN02929681, study PRJNA255918) | sediment metagenome | biome: cave system; feature: Ice Cave; material: Sediment; isolation source: sediment from deep within a dark volcanic ice cave with no known source of... ... | reverse complement strand
CGAACGGGGGTGAGGGCCTCATCCCGAACCCGGTCGCGTTCTTTGCGAACGGGGGTGAGGGATCTGCTTTTTCCGACGGCCCTGAAGCAAGTCGAGGTTACACCGCGCACCGCTGCCACGGCATCCAAGTTATAGAAGCTCCCCAATGAAACACTCCCTCTCTCTCGCGGCACTCATCGTGGCTCTAACCGCTTCAGCCTTCGCTTTAGCTTATGAAGTTCCTCTCGATCCTCGTTCTATCCGCGAAGCCTATTTCCTCGGCCAGCGCAACAATGAAGCCACGCAAAAGCTTCTCGCCGCATATCTCCGCCGTTTCCCGCTCCCCGAGAAAGGCCCTCACGTTGCCGAAATCGAATTACTGACCCCTTACGCACAAGCCGTCGCCATCTCAAAACGCAAAACCATCGGCTACAGCGCTCAGCAAGCCGAACAAGAGCACGCCGAGCGAGGCGACACTATCGAAGTCCGCGTGCTGCTCTTGTTTACCCCAACTTACCCTTTGGTCGTGGAATCAACGATTGCTGGCAAACGGAAAGCGCCCGCTTTCCGCTCAAATGATTTCTGGAAGGATTTCAAGGTTCGATTGCAGCAGGAAGAAAAAGAGATAACTCCGGTTTACGTCGAAGCCATCCCTCAATATTCGCCGAACCTTTATCCCTGGGAGTCATACTTTATCGGCACCGCCGTCTATCTCCAATACGACACGCGAAAAGTAAAATCGCTCCCAACAAAGTTCCAGGTAGTGACCCCTGACGGCCTACAAGTTACCGCCGATTTCGACCTCAGCAAGCTCCGCTAAACCCGCGTCCGTTTGGCGAGGCCAAATCGAGAAACGAAAGGAAAGATTGTCAGACTCCAAAGCGGGCTCGCGATTCTGCTTTAGCTCCGCCACCGCAGGGTAACCGGCCCCTCCATCGGATGCTGCATCGCCATTCCGGTCCGTCGCGATTCCTGCAGGGCCGCCTTCAATTGGAAATACCATTTCGCCGGGCGGTCCGCGTCGTTAATCAACATCAAATTTGGATTGTGCTTCAAACCTTCCGCTTGCTCGATCATTGTTTGCTGATCCTGCCGCAAAAATCGCTTGGCAAAAAATCGAAATACCGGGACGACGAAGGGCACCCGCGAAAAAAGATTCCACGCTGCCACAAAATCAATCCTGCAAAGATCTCGCCGCACCGGCGTCACCGTCGCCCGGCTCGAAAACCACAAATGCCCGCTGCGAATCTGTTCCAGCCGCATGTTTGGCAAAACGAAATCAATGGTAGTGCGGATCGGCTGTCCCGAAACCCGCAGCAACTTATACGGCGCGCTGTTTGACGAGGGCGCGTGCGCGCTCATCCGAAATCCCCCCGGAATCGGCTCAAATTGTTTCTGCTTCTCGTGAATGCTTCGCCGGCTGCGCCACCACCATGATTGGTGCACAAATGGCCCGTGCGCCGGATCCATCAGCCCGATAATTCCGTGATCCACATGGCACGGCAACTCGCACGAGAGCCGGGTAGTCCGGTATTTTCCGCCGAACACGGGCAGCTCGGGTACTGGCGGGACTCCCCCCTCAGCGCGTCCCACCGGGTCGCGCATGTAGACCCACACATATCCATCGCGCTCCGCGCACGGAAAATGTCCCGCAAAAATCCGCTCCATCTTCAGCTTATCCCCGTCCGTTAGCGAAGGGACCTCCACACACTGGCCTGTGCACGCGTCAAACCGCCACCCGTGATAGCTGCATTCCAGCGATTCCCCATCGAATCGCCCCTGCGAAAGCGGCATTCCGCGATGCGGACAATTATCTCGCATGGCGAACGCCCGCCCCTGGGAATCGCGCCCCAGAACCAGCGGCACTTCCAGCAGCATCGCCGCCGCAAGCTCCCGCCCGCGAATCTGATCGCTCCGCGCCGCCGGATACCAGAAATCCCAAAGCATCCCCGTATCCGCGGCAGGTCCAGTCGGATTCACCGTCGCAATTCGCACCGCTTCACTCATAATAGATTGGCCATCCTAGTATAGCCCGCTCCTGTTGAACAGCATCTAGCCCGCCAAATTTTCGGTAGTCGCACAGTCTGGCGCCTCCACGCTAAAACATAGCCTCGAATTGGGCACAGTATTGTTTATCTGTAAGCCCGCCGTGCGAATCTGCGCTCTGAGCAGATTTCGTGAAACTTCATCCTGATCTGGAATAGGCAGAAAAACATGCGGACGGGATATGCGTCGCCCGGCGGCGAGTCTTATGACGCCTAACGCCCGAGTTGTCACACGCCGGTAACGCGGCCTACGCCGCCGACGGTGAGGCTGCTGGAGCATCCAGCGGGTGCGGCTTGGCGCCCTTGATCAGGAGCCACAGCATCATCGCCACCTCCCCGAGCATGGCAGGTAACGCGCTGTGGGAGACCATCTGCTCGTATTGGGGGAACAGCAGGCCGGTAAAGCTGACGGCCAGATAAGCGAAGCAGCTGATGATCAGGCAAACACCCAGGATGCGGGGCAGGAAGCGTGAGCGGTACACCAGGACACCGAAGGGAAAGAGCCATAGGCCCCAAAATATCTCGTTGGCAACGACACCATGGTGATGCAAGCGAAGGAACAACATGGCCAGGGCGTCGCGCTGCGGTTTGTCGATTGCGGAGAGGAAATCGCCGCCGCGCACCAGCAACAGGGCAGCCATGTCGTTCAGCGTGTTGAGGAAGTAGATGGGGGTCACCATCAAACTCCCGAGAATCACCATCAGCCGAGCGAGGTCCTGGTCCACTCCCTTGAACAGCCGGTACAGAGCCAGCGTGAGGAAGATGGCCATGGTCCCGGTGAGCAGGTCGCTGACGATGCCGAGGCGGAAGAGCGTCTCGTGCGCGGCGATGTTGTTTGCCGTCGCGGTCGCGTTCCCAGAGACAAACAGAGTGCTGGGAATGTAGATGAGGCGCAACGGGGCGGTCAGAAGTGATAGATAGAGGAGCCCTGCGACTCTAGCGTTCTTGCTGGCCGAGTTCATGTGCCCTCCTTTGTTAAGGTGTGAAGGTCCTCGACGGAGAATACGGCGAAGGTCGTCAAAAGTTTTGCCATATGCAGAACACCAGCTCAGCCAACTCAGCTCCAAGGTTGCTTTTTCCGAGTGCAGGAGCTACTCTAAATGCAGGTCATATCGAGATGCAAGCCGCCTTCTATTAGCTGGTTCTTCTGTCGACCCCACTCCCTGGGGCCGCGTTCGTTTTCTTCGCTGGGAACAAGTATCAGTCAAAATTACGAGGTTTTGCTATGGGCACGCTTTCCATGTCTCAGAAATTGGACCAGCTCGAAGCTCGCTACGATGAGCTCACCGCGCAAATCTCCTCGCCCGAAGTCCTTTCCGACTCCGCGCGCTACCAGAAACTCGCGCGCCAACACGGAGATCTCGCCGAGCTCGTTGCCAAGCATCGCCAGTGGAAGCAAATCGACAAAGATTTGCAGGGCGCCCACCAGATGCACACCGAGGCTGAAGATCCGGAAATGAAGCAGCTTGCCCACGATGAAGAAAAACATCTTGCCGAGCGCAAGGAAATTGTTGAACAAGAATTAAAAATGCTCCTTCTGCCCAAAGATCCCAACGACGACAAAAACGTGATCGTCGAAATTCGCGCCGGCACTGGCGGCGACGAAGCCGCGCTTTTTGCTGGTGAGCTTTTCCGCATGTATTCGCGCTATGCGGAATCGCAAAAATGGCGCGTCGAGATTCTTGAGAGTTCGCCATCGAATCTCGGCGGCCTCAAAGATGTGGTTGCGGCAATTCAGGGCAATAAGGTTTACTCAAAACTGAAATACGAAAGCGGAGTGCATCGCGTCCAACGCGTTCCCACTACCGAGCAACAGGGCCGAATTCACACCTCCGCAGCCACCGTTGCCGTTCTTCCCGAAGCCGACGAAATCGATATCAAGATTGAGCCTAAAGATCTTCGCGTCGATACTTTCTGTTCTTCCGGTCCGGGTGGCCAGTCGGTAAACACCACGTACTCCGCCGTGCGAATCACTCACATTCCTTCCGGTCTGGTCGTCTCACAGCAGGACGAGAAATCACAAATCAAAAATCGCGCTAAAGCCATGCGTGTCCTTCGCGCGCGCCTGTACGAAATGGAGCAGGAAAAGCAACACGCTCAAATTGCCGCGGAGCGCCGGGGCCAGATCAAAACCGGCGATCGCTCCGAAAAAATCCGTACCTACAATTTTCCGCAAAATCGCGTCAGCGACCATCGTATCGGCCTGACCATCCATCAGCTTGACCAAATCATGGAAGGCAAACTCGATCCAATCGTCGATCCCCTGATTACTCACTACGAATCCGAGCGCCTAAAGCAGGAATTAGTCGAAGCCTGATGTTGAAGAAAACTATTATTCCCAGCGTATCCCACCGCAAGGGTTCGCTGCCGGCGCCCCCCTCGAGGCTGTATAGGGGTGGGGATTCCGGTCTTTCCGGCGATCGCTCAGTCGATATCCGCGGCGCCTTGAAAGCGGCGTTCCAACTTATGCGCGAAGCCAACATCCCATCGCACACGCTTACCGCCGAATTGTTGTTAATGCACTTGACTGGACGCGACCGCGCGTGGTTTTACGCCCATTGCGAAGAACCTCTGGACCATGCCATAGCCAATCAATATTTCGATCTCATCAAGCTCCGCTTGACCGGCGTCCCAACGCAATATCTCACCGGCAAGCAGGAATTCTGGGGGCTCGAATTTGAGGTTTCGCCCAGCGTCCTGATTCCTCGTCCAGAAACCGAGCACGTCGTAGAAGTAACCCTCGATCGGCTCGGCCATCGCAAAAACTTTTATGGCCGCTACTCGAAAACTGGCACACACACCGATGGCCAAGGACTTATCCTCGCCGACGTCGGGACCGGTTCAGGCTGCATCGCCATTGCGCTCGCCAAGGAATTGCAGCATGCAAAATTCTATGCCACGGATATTTCCCCAGCAGCGCTGGAAGTGGCCCGCCGCAACGCAATGCGTCACGCTGTCCACGACCGCATTGAATTTCTTCAGTGCAATCTGCTCGATGGAATGGCGCACGATTCACGCGATTCACGAGCTGCAAATAGTTGGCGCTCCGGTTGCCTCGACGTAATCGTCAGCAATCCGCCATACATCAGCAAAGCCGAAAAACCGAACCTCCCGCGTGAAGTTCGCGACCACGAACCGGAAGCCGCGCTCTTCGCTGGAGAAAATGGCGCCGCGATGTACACGCCGCTAATTCGCGATGCTGCTGTTCGGCTGCATACGGGAGGTTTCCTGGTTCTTGAGCTGGGCCATGATTCTCTGTCGGCCGTTAGGCCTCTGCTCGAGAGTTCCACTTGGACAAGCATTGCCGTAACCAACGATCTCGCCGGAATTCCTCGAGTGCTCTCCGCCGAACGATTGTAAGGGCTTGCGGGAAAGCGTACGCTTTGCTTATGCCTAAGCTGGCCCGCTTCCGCGCTAAACCTTTTTCCACCGGTCGAACTAGAGAGACCGGTGCGGCTGGCCAAACGGACATTTCTGAATCTTCAGCTTCACTTGCTCCTTCGACTCTGCTCACACCCATTCTTCACGTGGATATGGACGCATTTTTCGTATCCGTAGAATTGCTGGCGCGCCCCGAGCTTCGTGGAAAACCCGTTGTGGTTGGCGGAAGGCCTGACGAGCGCGGCGTTGTCACCGCTGCGAGCTACGAGGCGCGGAAATACGGAGTTCATTCCGCGATGCCCCTGCGAACAGCTGGCCGCCTTTGTCCGCACGCCACGTATCTGGACAGCAACCCCGCGCTTTACTCGCAATGGAGCGATCGAGTCGTTGCCATACTCGCCAAATACTCACCCATCGTCGAAATGGTTTCCATCGACGAGGCCTATCTCGATTTCACGGGAACCGAACGCTTGCATGGACCCCCGCTCGCCGCCGCAAACAAGCTCCTGCGCGAAATCACTGCTACCACGAATTTACCGTGTTCGGCAGGGCTTGCTGCCACGCGGCTCGTGGCAAAAGTAGCATCGGACCAAGCCAAACCTCGCGGGTTACTTTGGGTTACCCCGGGAAGCGAAGCCGCATTCCTGGCTCCGTTGGGGGTGCGGCAAATTCCAGGCATTGGCAAAGTAACCGAGGGTGCGCTAAAAGCCTTGCGAATCGAAACGGTGGGCCAACTCGCCGAGATGCCGCTGGAAAAACTGGAAGACATTTTTGGTCAATGGGGAGTTGCGCTGCATCGCAAAGCGCGCGGTGAAGACTCCTACGAATTTCTCGTGGATGCCGAGCCCAAATCGATTTCGCAAAATCATACGTTCGGCGAAGACACTACCGATCGCAACACGCTCGACGCTACACTTAGTCACCTCACACAAAAAGCATGCAAGCGTCTGCGCGAAGCCGGCCTGGAAACACGAACGCTCACTCTGACCATCCGCTATGCAGGATTTGAAACGCACACGCGCTCAAAAACATTGCCGCAAGCGTCAAATCTAGATTCCATAATTCATGCGGTGTTTCGTGAACTTTTCCACGCGCACTGGAACACACGCAGGCAAGTTCGCCTGCTCGCCGTTTCGCTTAGCGGCCTGACCCACGGCGCCCATCAGCTCAATTTGCTGGAAGGTGAGCGCGGCGAAAAACTTGACCGCCTGACGCGTGCCACGGACAAACTTCGCGACCGTTTTGGCTTTTCGAAGATTCAGTTTGGCAGCTCGATACGTCGCGACGAAAAGTAGCTTCCGCATCGAAAATGGCCCCTAAACTTACTCGTTAACGCAGTTGGATTTTCCCCTCTGCCACGTATTTAGATGCCGCGTATCCATTAGTCTCCATCGTCCCGCTGCATGCTTTTGCGAAACGCCGCGCAAGCGCATAATCAAATCATGAAGCCGCGCGAACTCGCTGAGCACATTTGCCGGACGCTGCGGCAGGCCGGATTTCAGGCCTACTTTGTCGGCGGATGTGTGCGCGACCTGCTGCTCGAACGCAAGCCAGCCGATTACGATGTCGCAACCGATGCAGCTCCCGGGCGTGTCCAGGAGCTGTTTGCGCACAGCCTCGCCGTTGGCGCGCAATTCGGCGTTGTTATTGTTTATGAGGATGATGCCGAAGTTGAGGTAGCCACGTTTCGCTCCGATATTGGTTATTCGGATGGACGGCATCCGGACAAAGTGGTTTACGCAAGATCTCCCGAAGATGACGTACAGCGCCGCGACTTCACAATAAATGGATTGCTGCTTGATCCGGAGAAAAAGGAAGTTTTAGATTTTGTCGGCGGCCGCGCCGACCTTGCCGCGAAAACAATTCGCGCGATTGGCGAGCCCGCGCGCCGATTCGAAGAAGATAAATTGCGGATGATGCGCGCCGTGCGATTCGCCGCCCGCTTCGAATATAAGATCGAACCCCATACTTTTTCCGCGATTCAGGAGCATGCCGCCAAGATCCACCAGGTTTCTACCGAGCGCCTGCGCGACGAATGCACGAAACTGCTGACCGAAGGCGCGGCGCGCCGCGGTTTTGAACTGCTCAACGAAACCGGTTTGCTTGCCCAGGTGTTGCGGGAAATTTCAAAAATGAAGGGCGTCGAGCAGCCCCCGCAGTTCCATCCCGAAGGCGACGTTTGGATGCACACGTGTCTCATGCTCGCACAACTTCCCGCCGGAGTTTCGCCTACGCTCGCGTGGGGCGTGCTTCTTCACGACGTGGGCAAGCCACCCACGTTTACTCCGCCGTCCGGGCCCGAGAATCGCATACGCTTTGACGGGCATGTTGAGGTCGGCACGCGCATGGCGGAAGAGATATGCCTCCGCCTGCACTTTTCGAATGAAGATACTACGCAAATCGCGGCCCTTGTGCAGCACCATTTGCGTTTCAAAGACGTCTTTCAAATGCGCGTCTCCACGCTCAAGCGGTTCGTCCGCCTCCCGCGCTTTGAAGAACACCTGGAATTGCATCGCTTGGATTGCCTCTCGAGCCACCGAAACCTGGAAGCATACGACTTTGTTCGCCGATTTTTGGAAGAAACACCTCCCGAGCAAGTCAGGCCTGCGCGGGTTCTCACAGGCGATGACCTGAAAGAACTGGGCTTTAGCCCGGGCCCTCTCTTCAAAGTGATCCTCCAAGCCCTGGAGGACGTTCAACTTGAAGGCCATTTAAGGGATCGGCAGCAAGCCGTGGAGTTCGTCAAAAGAACGTTTGGCAGCCGTACATCCAAGGCCAGCATCTAAAGGTCAAGTGCGGAAGCCGACACATCAGTCGCTCGTTCGATGTAACCGACTGATAGTAAATGTGATAACGGAAATAATTATAACGGTTGACTTTCAGTAATTGAGCGTGCCAGAATGTGAGTGTAATATACTAAAGAAAGCTTATCCTCCCCCGCTAGCGCAAGTGCACCTAAACTTTATTTCCTGCATCTAACCTATCAGCTCCAGAGAATTACGTTACCGGTCGTCAAAGGGGCCCTATGACAGAGAGCAAAGTAAAACTACCTAAAGAACTGCCGATCCTGCCGGTCCGGGATACGGTACTGTTCCCCGGAGCTGTCCTCCCCCTGACCGTAGGCCGGGAAAGCTCCTTAGCTCTGGTGAACTCACTCGAAGGTGAAGAAAGAATTCTTGGCGTCGTGGCGCAGCTCGACCCGCGAATAGAGGATCCCGCGGCGGGCGATCTGCATTCGGTAGGTACAGCAGCACGCGTGCACAAAACAGTCAAAATGCCCAACGGAAACGTGGTGATTTTCCTGGAAGGGCTGCAACGCATTCGATTGGTCGAGCTGCTTGGCTTCAAGCCTTTCTTGCGAGCGGTAGTGGAACCGGAACCCGACGTGATCGGGGAAGAAGATGCCGAGCTGGCTGCGCTTGAGCGCAACGCTCAAGAGCTATTCCGCGAGGTGGTGGCTCGCTCGCCGCAGCTCTCCGACGATCTCCAAACCGTTGCACTGAATATTGATGATCCAGGGCGCTTGGCGGATTTTATTGCCGGAACGCTGCCTTCGCTTCCCACATTGTTGCGACAAGAGCTTCTCGAAACGGCAAATGTCCGCAAACGTTTGGAGTCACTGGCGCGCGAGCTTTCGAAAGAAGTTGAAGTTTTGGAACTACGCAACAAAATTCAGGAACAGGTTCAAGAGCAAGTCAGCCAGAACCAGCGCGAATATCTGCTTCGCGAGCAAATGAAAGCTATTCAAAAAGAGCTCGGCGAAAGCGATGACGGGCAGGTGGAAATCGATGAGCTTAGAAAGAAAATCGAAGAGTCAGGAATGTCCGCGGAAGCGCGCAAAGAATCCGATCGGGAACTGAAGCGCCTCCAAAAAATGACTCCGGCATCCGCCGAATATATGGTCACCAGGACGTATCTGGAATGGATGACCTCCTTGCCGTGGAACAAATCTTCGGGAATTGAGGATATCAATATCCCCAAGGCGCGCACGATACTGGACGAGGATCACTACGACCTCGAAAAAGTTAAAGAACGCATCTTGGATTACCTGGCGGTGAAAAAACTTCAGCCTGGTATGAAAGGCCCTATCCTTTGCTTCCTCGGGCCGCCAGGGGTGGGCAAAACCTCACTCGGCAAATCTATCGCGCGGGCGCTCGGACGCAAGTTCGTACGAATCTCGCTCGGCGGCATGCATGACGAAGCCGAAATTCGCGGGCATCGCCGAACGTACATCGGTGCTCTTCCCGGACAAATCATTCAGGGAATCAAGCGCGGCGAAACAAACGATCCGGTATGCATGCTGGACGAAGTCGACAAACTCGGGCGCGACTTCCGCGGCGATCCTTCTTCTGCGCTGATGGAAGTGCTCGACCCGGAACAAAACTCAACTTTCCGCGACCACTATCTCGATGTGCCTTTCGACCTATCAAAGGTACTCTTCATCGCTACGGCGAATTGGATGGATCCAATTCCGGAGCCCCTGCGCGATCGCATGGAGATCATCGAGTTGCCCGGTTATACGGCCGAAGAGAAAGTACACATCGCGAGAAAGTATCTGATTCCCAAGCAAGCTGCTGAACATGGCCTAAAGCTTGGCGAGCAACTGGAGTTCAGCGAGCCAGGGTTGCTGGAAATCATCCACAGCTACACGCGCGAAGCCGGAGTGCGTAACCTCGAGCGCGAGATTGCCACGATCACTCGCAAGCAGGCCCGGCGTGTCGCGGAAGGCGACAACGCAAGACACGAGGTCATCCCCGAAGTTGTCCGTCAAGTCCTGGGCGTGCCGAAATTCCACATCGAAAAAGAGGTGGAGGAGCGCGTCAAGCAGCCTGGCGTTGCAGTGGGCTTGGTGTGGACGCCTGCTGGCGGTGATATCGTGTTTATCGAAGCGAGCCGGATGCGCGGCGGCAAGCAGTTCACAATGACGGGGCATCTGGGCGAGGTCATGCAAGAGTCGATGACCGCAGCGTTGACCTGGGTCCGGTCTAATGCCGAGCGTTACGACATTGATCCGGACTTCTTCCGTAAAGCGGACATTCACATTCACGTTCCGTCAGGCGGAGTACCGAAGGACGGGCCGTCGGCAGGCGCTGCAATGGTCACTGCACTCGTAAGCCTGCTCAGCGGACGAATGGTCAAGCCACGGCTGGCTATGACTGGCGAGCTATCGCTGGCCGGGGTTGTGTTACCGGTAGGCGGCATCAAGGAAAAAGTGCTGGGTGCAAAACGCGCGGGAATCCGCGACGTGATTCTCCCAGCAGATAACGAGCCGAACGTGAAGGAAGATTTGCCGGAACACTTGCTCGAGGGAATCAAGATTCACTACGTGCGCACGCTCGATGAAGCCCTTGAAGTTGCGCTTTTAAAAGAGAAAGCGACACCGCTTCCTCTGGCGCGTGGCGAGGAAAAGAAAATTCCTTCGGCGGGAATTCCTCCGGTTCATTAAAAAAGGCTCGCCAAGAACATCTCGATAACATGGAAACGGCCTGGCGAAACAAGCCAGGCCGTTTTTCTGTCACCATTCGTTTTTTTGGTTGCGGGAGAAGTAAAGTTCGCGTACTGATAGAAAATTCGAATGCCTCGCATCGCTAAGCCGAGCCGATCGCCAGCAAGCGCACTGGCGCGCCGGCTCGTGGAATCGCTAAGTAAGGAGAGGCTCGTGCAGCGCTTTGTGGACTCTTACGCGGTGGAATATGAACGTTTTGGCTTGCAGGCGCATCCGCAAAGGTATCGCGAGTTGATTGCGGTGCTCAGCCGGGAAGCGCTTCTGGCGATGTGCGCGCACGCACTCGAGAGTGTTCCCGCGGAGCAAAAGGCAATGCGCGGGCGAGTCGCCCGGCGCAATTCCAAACGCGAACCATGCGTGACGCGAGCGCAACTTCTGGCGGAGATGACCAGAGTTCACCAATGGACAGCTGGTGATGCGCTTGATTTCCAGAGTGACTTGGATCTTTATGCGCAAATGCTGGCACGAGCGCCGCGGCAAACGCGGCGGCGGAAGCCGTATGAGGTTGCCGAAGGACCCTTCGTGGACAGGTGCGCGCTGTTGCTTGATCCATCGATGATGGAACAGGCGCGATTCGCGGCTGGGAGACTTCTGGTGGAACTGGAGCGGATGACCTCCCTGCTGATGGAACAAATCTTGAAGGCTGCGACCTCCGCATGACAGAGAAAAGCGGAGGAAGCCGCCTCACGCCGGCACGAAGCGCGAAACGTGCGAATTTTCCGCTGCCGCAGCTCGTATCTCAGCTAATTTTCTCGACTTGCACTGCTGTGCCATAGGCAAGCACTTCCGTTACCCCTTGCATCACCTCGGTTGCATCGTAGCGCATGGCCACGACGGCATTGGCGCCATGTTGGACGGCATGTTCCATCATCCGCTCAAAAGCTTCCTCACGTGTTTTCTCGCACAGGCCGGTGAGAATGGTGATGTTTCCGCCAACGATGGTTTGCAACGCAGCGCCTAAAGTTCCTAACACGCTGCGAGACCTCACGATAATCCCGCGCACAATTCCAAGATTACGCACGATGCGGTAACCGGTGATCTCGTTTGCCGTGCTCACCAAAGCCATATCCATTCTTCGATCCATTTGTTGCCCTCCTTCAGCGCGCTAACCATCGAGATTGTACCCGCGTAACCCGCCCGTGCTCGGAACATTTACTTCTGCTATGCTCCGCACACGTGATAGCTCTTTTCTACTCCCTCGGAGCAATCCAAATTCTTTTAGGGACTTTTGCAATCTTCGAGGGATTGAAATGGCTCGCGCTGGCGCGCCGCCGCGTGATGGCGCCGCCGGTGTTTTATGCGCCGCGCGTTGCGGTGATTTGTCCGTGTAAGGGCGCCGAGGCCTATCTCGAGCGACATTTGCTGGCGCTTGGTGAGTTCGACTTTTCGAGCTACGAAATTTTTCTTACGCTTGCGAGCGCCTCCGATCCGGCCCACGCAATCGCGCGACGAGTGGCGGAGCGCAGCAAGACGAAGGTCCATCTGGTGATTGCGGGGAAAGCGGATGGCTGCGGAGAGAAGGTCAATAACCTGCGCGCAGCGATCGACGAGGTTCCGCCGGAATTTGACGTGTTTGTGTTTCTGGATTCCGACGGCCACCCCGGGCGCCAGTGGCTGAAACGCCTGGTCAGTCCGCTAGCCGACGCGCAAATTGGAGCGGCCACCACCATGCGATGGTTTTTCCCCGTTAAGGGCGGCCTAGCCAATGCGCTTTTGACCGCCTGGAATGCCGCCATCGCCACTTTTCTAGGAGAGCACAAGAATAACTTCTGCTGGGGCGGCGGCACGGCGATCCGTCGTAACACGTTCGAGCAAGCGGGCGTTCGCGATTACTGGCGAGGCGCGGTAGCCGACGATTTTTCGCTGACAACCGCGGTGAAAAGCTTCGGCCGTCAGGTCTACTTCGTTCCGGAATGTTTGGTGCCTTCCGCGGTGAATATTGATTTTGCCGGGCTGCTGGAATTTACCAATCGCCAGATGATTATCACGCGAGTCTATTCGCCGCGCGTGTGGGCGCAGGCTGGCGCGGTACATCTTTTTTATTCCCTGACGATGCTGTTCGGAATCGTGATCCTGGCATCGCGGATCGTTGCCGGAGTACCTGTGCTGCAACTCGTGGTGATTGTGCTGATCCCTGCAATCCTCGCGATGGTCCGCGGGGTGTTGCGCGTGCTCGCGCTAACGGAAATATTTCCGGCGATGCGGCAGGCAATTTTAGAGCAGAGCTGGATGGTGACCTTTATTGCTGCGATCGTGCCGTTTCTTTATTCGATTAATTTCCTGGTTTCCGCAGTAACGCGCAAAATTCGCTGGCGGGGAATCCGCTATGAGTTGATTTCGTCGCAGCAGACAACAATTCTTAATTGATGGCGCTGTTGCGCGCAAGTAACGCCATTTAATTGAGGGGCCGAAACAAACGTGGCGCTACGGACCGCTTAAGAACGGGTAGTGAGCGGACGCCGCCATAAAAAATAGCATGGGGAACGACAACCAAAAATTCATACGCGAGTTTAGAAACGCGAGTCGGCTCAACTCTGCGGCTTCGCCGGGAATCGGCGTCCCTTGTTCGGAATTCGCTTTTGTCCAATGGATGATGCGCTTTTGGCAGCGCCAAATAACTCCCCAAACGTTCAGGAGCATGAACAAACCCATGCCGCCTCCCACTGAAATCGAGAGTGTGCGATTCCCAGCCCCGGGATAGCTCATCCATCGGAGCACTACCCAAGTGGCAGCGATGATAATTGCGGCGAGAGGAAGAGCGAGCACGCGGCCATCAGCGAATGAACCACGAGCAAACTTGAGCACAAGGTATTGTAGCGCCCACGCAATCGTCCAAATGACAAACCAGCCGCCCAGCGAACGTCCCAGCAATCCGGGATCACTCAAATTGCGTGCATCAATTTTCACCAGAATCATGAAGTAACGGAATCCCGCAAGAACGGCTACTACGGCGGACCAACGGAACCACCATAGCGCTCGCGTCATTAGCGCGGGAACCACTTTGCCTCTGCTCAACGGGTCGAGCGACTTCAGAAACGGCACGTTTACGACGTTGAAGAAATACAGCAGACCAAGCCAGGTAATTCCCGCGGTAAGGTGAATCCATCGCAGAACAATTTGCTCGATATCCGGGGCCGCATGAGGAAAGCTGAAGCGAGTTATCCACAGCGAGGCGACTAGGCTAATCGATAATATCAATTTTTTTCACGCTTAGGGACGTTACGCCCCGGGAGCATTGTATGCCACGGGGAATTATTTCACGAGCGGTCCAATAGATGGAAAAATTTCGTCCCTAGGGCAGTTTATACCGGCAAGCCCCTACAAACCATAACCGGACTGATGCGCTAAGTGATTGTGACTTGGATGGATACGGAAAAACTTGGGCTAAGGCCCATCAGGTGCATCATTCCTTCCTCTTAGTAATTTTAGTTACTAAGTTAATCGTACTTGCGGTGACGGGCAGTCTTCACTCGTCTCAGTAAACGCATTGACTTAAATTAAGCGGTCCCTCTCGGGCCCAGAGAGAGAGGTAGTGGTGAAATGTTCCCGCAGTCCTTTTCCTAGAGTCACTGGTCGTTTCAAGCAATTCCAAGTTTGCCCACAAACCTACGTTTTCTACGAAAAACGCTCGGGTGTGACCCATTTCCGCGTTGAGGCCGAGCCGGATGGCCGCTTGCCAATGGATCGTGCCGCTGCGCTTTTGGCGATGCATTGTCTTGTGCGCGGCCAGACACCGGCAGATTACGCCGTATTGGTCTCTTCTGGAGAGGAGATGACGGATGGGCTGAAAACTCACGCGGAAGCTCTGTTGAGTGCAGGGCGCGCCGTGACCATGCCGGTGGCGCTGAGCCGTCGGGAAGAAGAGGTGTTGGGAGGAGTAATGAAGAGCCTTGCCAACAAAGAAATTGCTGCCAGCTTGAATCTTTCCGAGCGCACTGTGAAATTTCATGTTTCATCTTTACTGGCTAAGTTTCACGTGCGGGGCCGCATGGAGTTGGTGCGAGAAGCAAGCCGCATGATTCTGCCTAGCCAACTGGAAACCGACGCCAGGGATGCGAATATCCAGGGAAGTTTCATGCGTACCGGCGTGCCACCTGCAGAAAGTTTTCGCAAGGGGCCGCGTTCCGGCTACGTGGTCCCGATGCCCGGGCGACGAATGACCGCCTAGGAAATTCGCCGGGAAATTTGCTGAGGGGAAGATGAGAACGAAGCGGCCCCCCGATACTGATGAGGGGGGCCGCTCGGTTGGTGCCCTTAACTCGATTTCATTCTTACCTAAAACTAGGGTCTATTTCTGGGCCGAGGTAAAATTCTCGGCGACCGCATCCCAGTTAACGACGTTCCACCAAGCCTCAATATAGTCTGGCCGGCGATTCTGATATTTCAAATAATACGCGTGCTCCCAAACATCAAGCCCCATGACCGCCTTTTTGCCGGACATCAACGGATTGTCTTGATTGGGAGTGGACTCGATAGCGAGTTTGCCGTTTTGAGAGATTACCCAAACCCAGCCGGAGCCAAAGCGTCCCACACCGGCCTGCCCAAACTTCGTTTTAAATTCGGCAAACGAGCCGAACGCGGAATTGATGGCATTGCTGAGTTCGCCTTTCGGCTCCCCACCGCCTTTTTTCATGATCTTCCAGAACATCGAGTGATTCCAGTGGCCGCCGCCATTGTTTCGGACAGCGCCTCGAATATTCTCGGGGACTTGGTCGATGCCGCGCAAAAGATCATCGATGGATTTCGCTTGAAGCGCAGCGTCTCCTTCTAGAGCTTTATTTAAATTGTTAACGTAAGCGGCGTGATGCTTGCCGTGATGTATCTCCATGGTTGCTTTGTCGATATAAGGTTCGAGTGCATCGGGTGCATAAGGAAGTGCTGGTAGTGCGTAGGCCACAGGCCCCTCCTTCGTTAAAGATGGTTGTTGATGCGCCATAGGAAACCTCCTTTATCGTTTCTCGTCCCATGCTCCGCTTCAGGATTTTCCCTTGTTAATCTTAGCCTTATGTACGCCACGATACAACGGCCCTTCCGCAGGGCTCGATAGGCCGTGGAGAGCTGGATACCAGCGGCAGTCTTATCTTATAAACGGCGAACAAAAGTCCCGCCAGCCAACTGCCGAAGCGCCCAGGCCGCATGTTCCGCGATCACCGGCTCTGCGGCGTTAGATAGCGATGCCAGTAAATTAGTTATGCGAGTATATTCGGGCGAGCCTTCGCAAGCTTGCGAATTGCCGAGCGCGACGCAGGCATTGCGAATCAGACCGCGCCACTTTGCCCGCTTAACGGGGCTGCCGCTGAAAACCTTGCGAAAGTCTTCTTCACTTAGACCCACCAGCCATTCGAGATGCGGCTGAAAAAAAGATTCCCGTTGTTCGCGGTCCGATAAGGAAAGGTTGTCTGCATCTGCTTGCATTTTTTGCCCGGCCGGATACGTTCGAGGCTGAAAGCCCTCGACCGTCGTAATGGGCGCCTTGCGATTCCACGGGCAAACGTCCTGGCAAATATCGCACCCAAACACGTGGCGCCCCATTGGCGCGCGCAGCTCCTCCGCGATGCTGCCGCGAAGTTCGATGGTGAGATACGAAATGCAACGTCGGGCGTCGAGCACGTAAGGCTCGACAAGCGCCTCCGTGGGGCAGGCATCGAGGCACAGGCGGCAATTTCCGCAGAGATCCGGGGCTGGCGGCTCGGCGGGTTCAAGAGAGGGCGCCAAATCCAGCGTCGTAAAAATCACGCCAAGCAATAACCAGGAGCCGAGCTCTTCATTGATGAGGCAAGTGTTTTTTGCCAGCCAGCCGAGCCCCGCATGCTTCGCGGCAATGCGCTCGACGATGGGGCCAGTGTCGACGTACGCCCGCGCCTCGAAAGGCGCGAAGATGCCTTCGCGCATTGCGTCAATCAGCGCCTCGAGTTTGTTGCGTAACACGTCGTGATAGTCGTCGCCCCAAGCGTAGCGCGAGATCCATCCGCGCGGTCCACGGGCGTCAGCGGAAGAATACTCCGCTGCTGCTTCGGTGGAGTAAGGGCGCGCCGCATTGTAGTTGACGGCGCAGACGATCACACTTTTCGCATCGGCCAGAACACTCTCCGGGGAGGCCCGCCGCGGATTTTCGAGGTAATGCATTTCGCCCGCATAGCCGCGGGCCAGCCATTCGGGAATTCGCGCAAGCTCGGGAAATTGTGCTGCGGGCGCAATTCCGGCCAGCTCGAAACCCAGCTCGCGAGCGCGAGAAACGATCCAACGCGTGTCCTCGAGAGAATGCATAAAGGAATTCTGCCGCAAGTAGCAGATAGAAAGCGAGCGCGCTCAGACGAGAAGACCTTGGCGTGTCGAGGAGGGGCTTGCGCCAACAACTGAGGCCGAATTCACGCTCGGAAGCTGCGCACCGCGGAAGCCTCGTCGGTGTAAACGTCAAAAACCGTATAGAGCTTTGTGATTTGAATCAGGTCCTGAACCTTCTTGGTGAGATTGAGCAGCTTGAGCTCGCCGCCTTGATTACGCATGGAAATGAAGGCTCCCACTAACTCTCCAATTCCCGAGCTGTCAATATAGTTGACGTCCCCCAGGTTGAGGACAATTTTACGATGCCCCTTGGTGATAAGATCGCGCAGCATTCCGCGCAATAGCGCGCTGCCTTCGCCCAGCGTAATCGGTCCGCTAAAATCGATTACTGTGACTACTCCGACATCGCGTGCAGTACCTTTGAGACTCACGTTATTCCTCCCGGCCCGCGGCGGATGACGGTCCCGCCGCGGTGGGCGGATCGGGATGGCGTGCGGGTGGAATCCGCTTGGCCATGATAATCTCCGCGCCGCCCTGCGGGCCGCGAGCTACATCAAATTCATCCATAAAGGAGCGCATTAAAAAAATACCGCGGCCCGATGTTTTCAGCAGATTTTCCTCGGCGAGCGGGTCTGGAACCTCAGAGAGATCGAACCCGCGGCCTTCATCGAGAACGCGGATGACCATCTTTTCAGAAGTAAGCTCAAAGGCGAGATGGATTTTTTTATCGCGCCGCTCGGAGTTTCCATAGTGGAAAGCATTGATGACTCCTTCGCGCACCGACATGCCGATGCGGTGGCATTCTTCATCTCCAAAGCCGGCGGCAGTGGCTACGCGGAGACTCATCTCCTCGGCAAGGCCCACGCTTTCGAGGCGCGTGTCCAGAGTGATGTCGATGCGCTTGGTGTTCGCGGTCATGAATTGTCGCGGGCCTTTAGGCGAGAATTCTCCGATATTGCTCGGGCCCTCATTTTTACCGGTGATGGCTTGCTGCAGAACGCGATGAATCCAACCTGGACCGGTTCCCAGACGTAATGGGTAGCACAGCGGCAGAGGCGAAGTCAATGGAAGCAGTTGGATGGTAATTGCAGCGAACTCAGCCGGTAATCAGGAGGCATTCCGCCTTCCTGATTTCGATGAAGAATAAACTTCGGGATCCCACTTTTCCATGTGCCGGTCGGGAGTCTTTAGCTCCGTAAATCCGTACTGGCGATACAAACCGTGCGCATCCCGCGTTGCAAGATGCCAGCGCCGCAGCCCTTGGAGACGCGGGTGCGACATAATGACGCGCATCAAATGCTTGCCAAGCCCGCGGCCGCGGTGGGCTGCCAAAATAAAGACGTCGCCGATATAAGCAAACGTGGCGTAATCTGTCACCACGCGCGCAAAACCTACTTGCTCCGTGCCCGTATAAACCCCGAACGGAAGCGAATTTTCAATTGACCTCCGCATCACGTCGAATGGTATTCCTTCGGCCCAATAACAATTTGTAAGAAACGTATGGATCACGCGCAGATTGAGCCGCTTGGGTTCATCGCTGATCGAATATCCACCTTCTGCCCAAATATTCCCCATGGCACTTTTCCCGCGCGTGAGATTTCGCAGCATCTTTGAAATGCCATCAGCTTAAACCAATTCAGCTTGGGGGGGAACCAGCTTGGCGTGACGATGCCGCCAAAAGTTGCTAAGCCCAATACGTGCGGTCCAGCGTGCGGTATTGAATCGCTTCACTCAAGTGGCGCGGCTCTATGTTTTCGGACCCGTCGAGATCACTGATGGTGCGCGCCACCTTCAGGATGCGATCGTGGGCGCGCGCCGATAGTCCGAGCCGCGTGATGGCGTTCTCGAGCAGCTTTTCGCCTTCGGCTGAAATCCCGCAATGTTTCCGGATCAGCTTGGGCGGCATTTGTGCGTTGGCGTAAACCTTCTTTTCCGCCGCGTATCGTTGTAACTGGATTTGGCGCGCCTGGATCACACGCTGCCGCACGGCTCCGGAGTCTTCCACGGGCTGCTGGCTCCGCAATTCTTTGTATTTCACCGCAGGAACCTCGATATGGATGTCGATGCGGTCGAGCAACGGCCCAGAAATTTTTGAGACGTAGCGCTGGATCTGCGGCGGCGTGCAGTGGCAATCCCGGGTCGTGTCGCCGAAAAAACCGCAGGGACAGGGATTCATCGCCGCAGCGAGCATGAAGCGCGCCGGAAAAGTCACCGAAATGGCGGCGCGCGCGATGGTTACGGACCCATCCTCGAGCGGCTGACGCATTACTTCGAGCACGTTGCGCTGAAATTCCGGCAACTCATCGAGAAATAACACTCCATGATGGCCCAGTGAGACTTCGCCGGGCCGGGGAATTGCGCCACCGCCAATTAAACCCGCATCGCTAATCGTGTGATGCGGCGCGCGAAACGGCCGTGTCCCAACAAGCCCGCGAGAATCTTCCAGCACCCCGGCAACGCTGTGGATGCGCGTGGTCTCGATGGCCTCTTCGAGCGACATAGGCGGCAGAATTGTGGGGATGCGCTTGGCCAGCATCGTTTTGCCGGCGCCCGGCGGCCCGATAAAAATAATGTTGTGGCTGCCGGCGCAGGCGACTTCCAGCGCGCGCTTGGCGGCTTGCTGCCCTTGAACGTCCCGCAAATCCACGGAATATTGCGCGGCTTCCGCAAGCAATCCATGCGCGTCAACACGCAGCGGCTTAAATGACTCGGGCGAGTTGATCAGGTCCACCGCCTGTGGCAACGAGCGCAACGCAAACACGTCAACCCCTTCGACCACCGCAGCTTCCCGCGCGTTGGCCTCTGGAACAGCCAGCGAGCGAATACCCTTTTCGCGCGCCGCAAGCGCCGCGGATAGCGCGCCACGTACCGGCCGCACTCCTCCATCAAGCGAAAGCTCACCAAGGAATAGGCACGAGTCGAGTGGCTTGCCGAAAAATGTTCCCAGGCAGCCCAGAATCCCGAGTGCCATCGGAAGGTCGAAGGCCGAGCCTTCTTTGCGCACGTCCGCGGGAGCCAGATTGATCGTGACGCCATGAGGGGAGGGAAAATCGAAGCCACAATTTTTCAGGGCAGAGCGAATGCGCTCGCGGCTCTCTTTCACCGCCACGTCTGGCAGACCGACCACGTTAAATTCATTCATGCGCGTCGAGCCCACGTCGACCTCGACCTCGACGACGTAAGCCTCGATGCCATACACTGCGGCGCTGTGGGCCTTGTAGAGCATCCGTTTGCGAAGGCCTTTACAGTATCTTTATGTGGTGGGAGAGAGGCCTAGCATCGCAAAGACTAAACTAAATGGAGAAGATACGCCAGCGATACTCGTCACCCCTATGTATATTACCCCGCCTATACCCGTCACTCGATCTGCAACGTCCAGAACGCCCTCATACGTGTGCCCTGATAACTCTGACGTTACTCAAATCAGCCTGTGCACTTTACAGCCCGCCAGGCGCACCATATAGTGGCTTCCGGTCGGGTAATTTTTAGGCCGCGTGAAACGAGGCTCGCCAATGCTATGGATCGTGCTGGGTGTCCTGGCAATTCTGCTATTTCTCGTGATTGGCAGTTACAACGGGCTCGTCCGTCTGAAAGTGCAATGCGAGAACGCCTGGTCGGATATTGATGTGCAACTGAAGCGCCGCTATGACTTGATTCCGAATATCGTCGAGACCGTTAAGGGATACGCCGCCCATGAAAAAGGCACGCTTGAAGCGGTGATTAACGCGCGCAATCGGGCCATGAGCGCGCAAGGTCCAGCGGCAAAAGGCGAGGCGGAAGGACTGCTGGCTGGCGCATTGAAGAATTTATTCGCGCTGGCCGAAGCCTATCCGCAACTTCGCGCCGTCGAAACCTTCACCCAACTCCAGGGAACACTGGCTCAAATTGAAGAGACGATTCAGAATGCGCGCCGCTATTACAATGCCGTGGTGCGCGATCTGAACACTAAAATCGCGCAATTCCCTTCGAACATTATCGCCGGCATGTTCAATTTCAAGCCGCGCGAATTCTTCGAAATTACGTCCGCGGCAGAGCGCGAAACTCCTAAAGTCAGTTTTACCGCCCCCAGCACGCAGCCGTAAGGTCCGGGATGAAAATCAGCTTCTCCCTGCGTGGTTTCTTCCGAAGCGTTTTGTTCGGCGTTTTCCTGCTTAGCCTTTTAATCCCCTCGGCTTCCGCACGCGAGTTGGTAATTCACAAATTTAATGCTGAGCTCATTGTGCAGCCGAATGGCATGCTCGACGTCACGGAAACAATTACGCCCCATTTTATTGGCCGCTGGAACGGTATCTATCGCACGATACCCATCGAGTACCGCACTCCGCAGGGCTTCAATTACGAGTTGCTGCTCGACGTGCAAAGCGTAACCGATGAAAACGGCGCTAAGCTGCGATTTGATAGCAAGCATGAGCGGCATTATCTTAAATTAAAGATTTATATCCCCGGCGCGGAAGACGCCACGCGCACCATCGTCATCCATTATCGCGTGCACAATGGATTGAAGTTTTTTGAGGATCACGACGAGCTCTATTGGAATATCACCGGCGACGAATGGGAAGTTCCCATTCAGGAGGCCAGCGGACGGATTCTTTTGCCGGAAAGGGCCACGGGAATTCGCGCCGGTATCTTTACCGGGGCGTATGGCTCTCGCGAGCAGAACGCTTCGGTGGAAATTGTTGGCGTCGCGGTGGAAGTGCGCATCCTCCGTCCGCTTTCGTTTCGCGAAGGTTTGACGGTTGCGGTGGGCTGGGACAAGGGTTTTGTTCACGAACCGGGCGGCGCTGAAAAACTTTCTTTGTTCTTGCGCAGCAATTGGCCGCTGTTTCTGCCTGTGCTGGTGTTCGCCATCATGTTCTGGCTGTGGTATACGCGCGGCCGCGATCCCCGCTTGCAACCCATCTCTGTCCAATATGCTCCGCCCGAAGGCTTGACACCGGGCGAGGCTGGAACGCTTGTCGATAATTCGGCGGCGATGCGCGATATCACCGCGACGATCGTGGATCTGGCCGTGCGCGGTTTCATCCTGATCGAAGAGCAAAAGAAAGATCACATGATGGGTTTGTGGTCCGATAAAGAATATGTTTTTCATCTCCGCAAAAAACACGAGGATTGGAGCGCCCTCAAGGCTCACGAGACTACCCTTCTCGACGGCATTTTCTCCGGCGGAATGGATGAAACGGTTTCCTTGAGCGATCTGCAAAATGAATTTTACAAAAGCATTCCGGACATTCGCGATCGCCTCTTCGAGTCCCTGGTCGCCCGTGACTATTATCTGCATCGGCCCGATAAAGTGCGGCAGGCCTATATGGTCGGGGGGTTGGTGGCTGGAGGATTTTTGATTTGGGCTGGCGGATCATTTGCCGCCTCGGCCGGCATGGCGCCGCTGCCATTTGTGATTGCGGGGATTCTGACCGCCGCCGTAATTTGCGCTTTCGGTTGGTTCATGCCCGCGCGCACGCAGGTGGGCGCGCGCACGCTTGAAAGCGTTCTGGGCTTCGAGGATTTTCTCAGCCATGTCGAGGAAGATCGCTTCGCGCGCACCATCAAGACCCCGCAAATGTTCGAGAAATTTCTTCCCTTCGCCATGGCCCTCGGCGTCGAAAAAAAATGGGTAACGGCCTTTCAGGGAATTTACACGCAACCCCCGGAATGGTATCGCGGCTCCTATGGGCCCAATTTTTATCCCATTGGATTCGTGCACGACCTTGACGCGATGAGCACGCGCGCTTCAACGGTACTTTCTTCGTCGCCGCGCAGCAGCGGCGGCTCAGGCTTCGGCGGAGGCGGATCTTCGGGAGGCGGCTTCGGCGGCGGTGGCGGCGGCGGATTCTAGTCGAACGGTGGAATTACTGCGGAAACTTCAATACCTTGCGGAATGCTTTCTGCGTCTTGTAGTTTTCGTAGCCCATCTTTTCGTAAAAATGATGAGCCCGCGAGCGCATCACATTCGATCGCACGTTTAAGGTGTGGCACCCACGCTCGCGCGCCCAACGCTCGGCTTCTTGCAGTAGCTGCGCTCCGGCCCCGAGACTTCGGTGTCCCTCCCCAACCACCAATCCATTGAGCTCGGCCCGCATTTCACTTTCAATTAAATGATTCACGCTGACGTGGGCCCAGCCAATCACTTCTTCCGGCGAAGTCGCAGCCACAAATACCCCATGCTGCGATGCCAGTTCAAGACTGCTCATGCGTCGCGCAATTTCGTCCGCAGTCGAGGGGTATCCCAGTTCTCCCGCCAATTTTGCGATGGAAGCGGCGTCGGATTTCGTTGCCGGCCGCACCCTCAAGTTGTTATCGTGCTGAGTAGCGTTCATTTTTCCGGCCGCAATAGTGTACCGCGGCGCTAGTAAGCTCGCCGGGCGCGTTAGTGAGAATCCTTCGCGCCGCGCTCGATTCGAGTTACAAATCTGTTTTGCATGCTACCGCAACTCCTCTAGATGTTCTTTTCCGAATCCAACAGGATGGTCACAGGCCCATCGTTCGTCAACTCCACCGACATCATCGCCTGAAAAATGCCTGTCTCCACACGGATGCCCAGCCCGCCAAGCCTGGCAACAAATTCTTCGTACAGCGGTCGGGCCTGCTCTGGCGCGGCAGCGCGCGTAAAGCTCGGGCGCCTGCCGCCGCGCGTGTCGCCATACAGCGTAAATTGCGACACCACCAATGCGCTTCCCTCCGTCTCCAGCAACGAGCGGTTCATTTTGCCAAGGTCATCTTCAAAAATCCGCAAGTTTGCGATCTTCTCCGTTATATACGCAACATCTTCAGAAGTATCCTCGCTCCCTACTCCCAGCAACACCACCACGCCCGCGGCAATTTCCCCAGTGACGTTGCCCTCCACAATCACCTGCGCGCGGCTAACTCGCTGGATCACCGCTCGCAATTTGCTCCCCCATTCGCTCGTTCGAAGATTCATCCACGAGCTAAGTTCGTCCACCGCGTATTAAGCGATTGATTTAGATTTAGTTCACTTTTTGCGCGGCAACATTTCCGGCAGTTGCGCCACATTGTAAGCCCACACCGCCAGAACCTGCGCGCCCTGCGTCAGATCATCCGCTCGCACCCGGTCAAAGGTGTCCGCCTGCGAATGGTGCGTCCGATCGTAGTCCACCGGCTCCTGCACGCACCAAAAGCCGGGAACTCCGGCTTCGCTGAAAGGAACATGGTCGCTTCCGCCCTCGGAGCGCAAGCTCGGTTCCAGCAACCCAATCTTCGCGAGCGGATAGACCACCCGGTCCATCGTCTCGCGTGCCTGATAGTTCCCCATCATGCCGATCGTAAGCACTCGCCCGGTGCCGGTATCGTGTACTAGCACGCCGGAAATTCTCGCCAGCTCGTCTCGGTGGGCCTCCACGTACGCGCGTGAGCCCACCAGGCCCTGCTCCTCGCCGGTAAAAAGCACAAAACGAATAGTGCGTTTCGGTTTGAGCCCCAGTTGCTTCAGCGCGCGCGCTGCTTCGAGCACCGCCATCGATCCCGTGCCATTATCAGTGGCGCCGCTTCCTAAATCCCAGGAATCCAGATGCCCCCCTAGGATCACAACCTCATCCGCTTTTTCGCTCCCCGGAATCTCCGCCACCGTGTTGTAGACTTCCACGGGCTTGTCGCTCATCGAGCTGTTGAGCTCGATTTCCACCTCCACCGGCCCGCGCTCAGCGAGCCGCCAAAGCAGGCGATAACTTTCCTGCGTTGTGTACGCCATCGGGAACGCGCCCAGCTTGTAGCCGCTCCCCGGGCTCATGGTGGACATGTTCAGCAATCCATGCGATTTGTCTGGCGCCATCAAAACCGCGGCGACATCCTCGCCCTGAAAAAACTTGACCGCCGCGCGCAACAATTGCCCGCGAGGCGTTGGCTTGGCGTTCGCTTGTCGCTGGGGCTTTTTCGGCGACGCGATGGGGAGCGACATTTCGCCGTAAGGCGTCAGAAAAGGATTTTGTGGCGGCTCGAGATCCGCGAGCGCGCTGGGCAGAATCACGGCGCCTTTCAATTTCCCCTTATACTTCGCGAAGTCTTCCTCGCTTTCGATGTTGAGCGCCGCCACCCGCCCGCGCACCGCACCGTTTGTATTTGGCGACCATCCCGCCGCCGCGATTGTCAGCGTTTGTTCTGTTGGTGAAACGATTCGCGCGTGCGCCGTCCCGCGTGTCCAGGCTGTCGCAATGGTTCGTGGTTCGAGGTGAACATTTGCGAGGCCATATTTGCGAAACATTTCTTGGGTCCAGTGGCTTGCGGTATCGAGATTATGTGAGCCGGTCAGCCGCGGCCCGATTTCATCTGCCAAGTGCCTCAGGTTCTCCAGCAATTCTTTTTCATCGGCCTTAACCTGCGCGATAATTTTCGCATCGGTGTCCGCAACGGGGTCTGCCGCGGGCTTTGCGGCTAGTGCTTTAGCGGAAGGCGCCGCCCCACGCGCCAATGGCCGCCGCGGCAGCATTTCCGGAAGCTGCGCCGTGTTATAAGCCCACGCCGCCAGAACCTGCGCTCCCTGATTCAAATCCTCTGCCCACACTTTATCGAAAGTGTCCGACTGGCTGTGGTGCGTCTGCAAATATTCAGCGCGATCCTGAATGCAGAAAAACCCTGGTACGCCTGCATCATCGAACGATGCGTGGTCCGTGCCGAAGGAACGCCGCATAGTCGGCTCGAGCAATCGCAGCTCGCCGAGCGGCGCCAGCACGCCGTCGACGATGGCGCGATCCTGATAATTGTCATGCAGCCCAATCGTAAGCACGCGTCCCGTGCCGGTGTCATGCACCAGCACGCCGGAAATTTTCTCCAGCTCCTTTTTGTGCGCCTCCACGTATTTCACCGAGCCCACCAGACCCTCTTCTTCACCGGTAAAAAGTACGAATCGAATCGTGCGTTTCGGTTTCAAATTCAGCCGCGCCAGCGCGCGTGCCGCTTCCAGCACCGCAATTGACCCTGTGCCGTTATCGGTACTTCCCGTTCCCAGGTCCCAGGAATCCAAGTGGGCGCCCAGAATCACTACCTCATCCGGTTTCTCGCTGCCGCGAATCTCAGCCGCGGTGTTGTATGCCTCCATCGGCTGATCGCTGAATGAATTCGTAATCTCCACTTCCATCTCAACTGGTCCGCGCTGCAGCAGTCGCCAAAGTAAGCGGTAGCCTTCCCCGGTAAGAAACGCGGTCGGCAACGCTCCGATTTCAAATTTCTCGCCGCCGATTCCGGTCATGTTCAACAGACCGTGCGGTTTTCCGGAATCCCGCAGAACCGCCACCGCGCCTTCTTTCTTCAAGAATTCGTTGCGCGCGCTGGCGAATGCTTGAAGCGCGGCATAGGGCGACGGCTGCGCGGGCTCGCCCGGCAGTGGCGGCGGCGCCTGCATGGGTGCCAGCACCGGCGATTCCGCCGTTGGTTTCCAAGGCGAGAGACTCGCGGGCTTCGTGGTAACCACGATGGCCCCCCTCAATTTCCCTTTGTATTTATGCAGGTCTTCTTTTGTTTGCGCTTCTAAATAAATTACGCGGCCGTGCACCGTTCCCGCCGTGCTCGGCGACCATCCCGCCGAAGCAATTGTCAACGGATGCATGGACGGGCTCACCACGCGCGCTTGCGCGGTCCCCCGCTGCCAGGAATGCGCAATCGTCCATGGCTCCTGATGCACGTTTGTCAGGCCGTACTTGCGAAACATTTCCGCCATCCACTCATTGGCTTTCTTGGCTCGCTCAGAACCCGTCAACCGCGGACCGATCATGTCCGAGAGATATTCAAGATTAGCCATAGCCTCGCTGTGGTCTTTGATCTCCGTCAAAATCTGCGCGTCCGCCGCAGGCTCCGCGTCTGCCGCCGTGCTGGCTATCCCCGCGCCTGCGCGATACGCCCCCAGTGCGCACAAAATCGCAAACACACCCGCAAGAAACCGCCCGTTTTTCAATTTATTCCCCCTGCAGAATGGTTGGTGCCGTTTCTCTCTAACTTTTTCGCGCTGTGCTTTTCCGTTTTGTCTGGATCCCTGAATTCCGCGGTGCTCGCTGGCAGCGCGGGCAGAAAAAACTGCTGCGGCCAGCGACGATAATCCGTCGAATCTTCACCTTGCATCGAAAGCAAGGCCTCCCTTCACGGCCATAAGCGCGGTGTCGAAGCTGATATTCGCCCGGTTCTCCATCCGCATCGCGAAAATTTGAGATAGACGACCCTCGCCACAGAATCGCCTGCTTCAATACGTCCGCTATCGCGCGATGCAGCGCCTTCACCTGTTGCGGCGTGAAGCTTGAAGCCAGCCGCGCCGGATGAATTCGCGCGCGCCACAAGCTTTCATCCGCATAAATATTTCCCACTCCGCGCAAGACGCGCTGGTCCAGCAACATGGCCTTAATGCGCGAGCGCCGCCCTGCCAGCCGCTTGGCGAAATCGCTGCGCGTAACTTCCAGCGGGTCGTGCCCCAGCGGCGCCAGCACTTGCTCCAGCGCCGCCTTCTCAAAAACGCCCATGCGCCCGAATCGCCGGCTGTCCGTGTAGCGAAGTTCCCGACCATTATCGAGTGCGAAAAAAGCATGCGTGTGGTTCACCACCGGCTCTTCCGCGCGCGTTACCGAGAGATGCCCGGTCATTCCCAAATGAACCAGCAGTCCTTCCACCGCGCTATTTTCGTTTCGTGGCGATAACCGCATCACGATAAACTTTCCGTGCCGCGTCACTTCTTCGATCCGGCAGCCGGGCACATCACGCTCCAGCGCCGCCGGATCGTCCATAAAATCAGTCTTTCCGAGACGCACCACCGTAATCCGCCGTCCCACGAGCGGCTGCCGCAATCCGCGAACAATCGTCTCGACTTCCGGAAGTTCCGGCATGGTCTGCTTTTCTATGCCTGCATCTGCCCGCTTTCATCCGCGCGCTAAGTGGCAGGTTTTCCGGTCGGGCTTCCCGCCGGATTCCAGAAACCGGGCTCGGCGATGGGCCGCGTATCCATTTTCGGCGCGTACTTTTTCACTACATCGCGGATCTCCGCGCTCTTCCCGATCAGCACAAATACCAGGTTATCGAGCGGGTAGTGTTTCTGGATCAAGCGCCGCGCCGCCTCCGGCGTCACCGCATCCACTCGCGCCTCGAATTCGTTCACCTCGCTGTCGTCCAGACCATAAAATTCATATTGCGTCAGAAGCTCTGCGAGCTGGCTGGCCGTTTCAATCGTCGGAGGAAACCGCCCTTTCAGATAATTTTTTGCCGACGCCAGGTCCTCCTCGCTCAATCCCTTTTCGTGAAGTTGTTTTAGCACCCCCAGCGCGAGGTCCATCGCCTGAGCCGTCGTTTCATTTCGCGTGTAACTGAAGATCACAAACGGGCCAGGCACCTTCCGCCGGTCGAAGAACGAAAACGCCCCATAGGTCAGCCCGGACTTGATCCTTAGTTCTTTGTTGATCATCGAATCAAAGCGCTCGCCAAAAAGTGAGTTCACCACCCGCAGCGCGGTGCGGTCCGGGTCCGTGCGCGAAATTCCCACGTTGCCCACGGAAAAGTAGGTTTGCGTCGAGTCCGGTTTGTCCACCAGCAAAAGCCGCTGGCCCGTCGCCGGGGGAAACGGCGCAACCGTTACCGCGGGAGCCTTGCGGGCTGCCCACCCTCCAAAGCGCTCGATGAGCATTTTTTCCATCTCTGAGCTTTGGAAATCTCCGGCCACCGCAACAATCGTGTTTCCGGGTGTGTAGTTCGTTTCGTAAAACCGCGTCACGTCTTCCCGCTGGATCGCCGCCAGCGATTTTTCGTCCCCTCCGGGTGGCCGCCCGTAGGGATGGGCCTGGTACAAGTACGCGTTGAAGTACGTCGTCAAAACCGATTGCGCTTCATCTTTTTCCGCTCGCACTCCGTCAATGCTCTGACGCTGCAATTTCGTCACTTCGTCTTGCGGAAATATCGGATGCAAAATCGCGTCCGACAAAAGGTCCAGTCCTTGCCGTACGTCCTTGCTCATGAATTCTGCGGAAAGACTGGTGAAATCGCTCGTCGCGCTCGCGGTGTACGTGCCCCCGATAAAATCCAGGTCTGCGGAAAAGTTTCCCGAGGTTCGCGTTTTCGTCCCTTTGCGCAGAAGTCCCGCCGTCGTCGATGCCAGCCCCTCGCGCGCCGCTGGATCGCTCGTAGAACCGGCTTTAATGAGCACCGAGAAACTCACCAGCGGAATCCCGCGTTGCTCCATCAGCTGAATTGTCAGCCCGTTGGGCAGCACCACCTTCTTGTGCGCCGGCATGTGCAGCGGCGCACCCAACGCCGGACCAGCCGCGAATGCCATGGCGAACATCAGCAAAATAATCTGCGTGGTTAATCGACGAAATCGATTCGCGTCGCGCGTCATCGCTTGGACTCCTCTTTGGCCTTGGGCTGCTCTTTTGCTTTGGGCTCCACCTCAGCCTCGGGCAGCAAGGTCGCCACGGTGCGATTCTTGTCGCTCAAGTAGGCCTTAGCCACTCGCTGCACATCTTCCTTGCTCACGCGCGAATACGCCTGGGAGGCCTCGAACAATTTATGGTAGTCGCCGAAGAAAACCTCGTATGTTCCGATTGTATTTGCCCGCCCATTGATCGTTTTCATCTGGCGGTAAAACCCTGCAAGCAAAATGTTTTTGGCCTTTTGCAATTCTTGATCGGAGGGAGGAGCAATCTTCACCTTGTCGAGCTCCCCATACATCGCTTTCTCCACCGCGGCAGGATCAACGCCGGCTTTCGGCTGAGCGTACAGAACCAGCAACGTGGGATCGAACGCCGAACCCATATCGCTGTCCACGCCCAATGCGATCTGATCCTTGTCCACAAGCCTCTGGTACAGGCGTGAGCTTTCCCCGGAAAACAGAATCGTTCGCAGAACATTGAGTGCGTAGAAATCCGCGCTGTTGCTTTGCGGAACGTGGTACCCGACCATCAGCAACGGCAGTTGCGCGGTTTTTCTTACCTCCAGGCGCTTCTCGCCGATTTGCGGCGGTTCCGTGGTGGTCACCGCTGGCGGGGGAGCGTGCGAGGGAATCGGCTCGATGTATTTTTGCGCCAAGCGGAAAACGTCGCTCGCGGCAACATCGCCCACCACCACCATGGTCGCGTTGCTGGGGGAATAGCCCATTTCGAAATGATGTTTGAGGTCATCCATCGCCCAGTGCTCGATATCCGGCATCCATCCGACCACCGGCCAGTGATACGGATGTGCTGCGAACGCCGTGGCCCACAATTGCTCGTCGAGCAGGCCGGAATTGTCGTTGTCGACCCGCGAGCGTCTCTCGGAGGCAACCACGCCGCGCTCCGACTGAACTTTCTCCGGGAGCAAACTTAAATCGCGGATTCGATCCGCCTCCAGGTCGAAAATTTTCTCGAGTGCTGCGCGGGGAAACCAATCCTGATAGACGGTGACGTCCCGCGAAGTGTACGCGTTATTGGTGCCGCCGGCCGCCTCCATCACCGCATCGAATTGTCCCGCCCCATATTTTTTTGCGCCGTTGAACATCATGTGCTCGAAAAAATGGGAGAGGCCCGTCGTGCCCGGGTGCTCGTTGCGCGAACCGATTCGGTAGAACACGTATAGCGCGACGTTCGGGATGTGATGGTCCTCCTGCACCAGAACTTTCATCCCGTTTTTCAGCGTTTGCATCTGCACCGGAAAATCCTGCGCGCGCAGATGCTCCGCCCGGAGCAGTGCGCCAGCCAAAATCATTAGGACCAGCGCGCCCCTGGCGCTTTGCCCGAGTCTCATAAACCTGTATCCCATGAACACTCCCCCTTTATCCGCCAAAGAAAATCCTGAACACGCCTGTCAGCAGTAATGCTTCTTGCGCCGGAATAGCGCTGCGAACCGGCTACGGCAGTATCGCGAATACGCGTACTGGTCCACCCGACCCGCCCGCAAGCTTGATCGGGGCTGCGATTAGAAAGGCGCCGGACTCCGGAAGCGCGCTCAAATCAGTCAGATTTTCGAGATGATAGATTCCGCTGCCCAGCGTGAGCTTGTGTAACACGAACTCTTTCGACGCGCCATACTCCGCGCTCAGCGTGTCGCACCCGAGTCCGCTGACGCCGCGTTCCAAAAGCAATCTCGCGGCCTCGATGGAAAATCCCGGAAAGTGCATCGTTCCGCCGGCATCTTGATTGCGATAGCGCTTGGCATCCGGCCATCGCGAAGCCCATCCGGTCCGCAGCAACACGATCGCGCCCGCGGGAATGCGCCCATGTTTGCTCTCCCAATCTAAGATGCGTGATTGCGGCAGTTGGTAGTCGGAGTCTTTTTCGCCGTCCGCGCGCACATCCACCACCACCGCGGGGCCGAACAATTTCTCCGCCGGAATTTTATCCACGGGAGTCGTGCCCGGAGGAAAATGTATCGGCGCGTCTAAATGCGTTCCGTAATGCTCGAGCATCCAGAAGCTGCGCGTAAAGTACCCGTCTTTTTCCGCGCTGGCGTTTACTTTTGCTTCGAACACCCGCGCATCGCCCGGCCATCCCACAAGTTTATCGTCAATCGCGTAACTCAAATCCACTACGCGCGTTTTCCCCGAGGGAATTCCCGCCAGGCGATCGGTCACATTCGCGTTTTGTTTCTTCTGGTCCACTTTTTTCTGCGCCAGCGCTCCCCCCACAACCAGAAAAGCGCTCAGCATCCATAGCGCGCGCGTTCGCACCGTCCGCACCTCCTGCCAAAAGTGAAGAATCATTTCACAGTGGAAATTTCAAAGTTGGATTCGCAGCGCGTTATTTTGTCGCGAAGTAATCGTGCCCATCGCACCGCAATAAATCGACGAAACGTTTAAGGCAGCGGCAGTCCGGGCAGAGCTACGATTCCGGCCATGCGCAAAATTTCCTGGTACTCCGCCGCGGAAATCGGCGAAACAATCAGGCGCACGTTTTTGAGGAATTTTACTTTTTTCAGCGCCGGATTCGCGCGCAATTCCGCCAGCGAAACCTGCCGCGGCAGCCGGTCCATCGCGCGTAAATCTGCCACCAGATTCTTCCCTTCGCTATCATGCGGATCCGGATACGTATCGCGCGTCACCCCAGCCAGCGCATACAGCGAACGCTCCGGCGCTTGGTGATAACACAAAACCCGGTCTCCCTTGCGCACTTGCTTCAACTGGCGCAGCGCATCGGGCTTCGAGCTCGCGCCGTGCCACATCTCTTTGCCCTTCACGAAGAGGGTATCCCAGTGATAATAGTGGGGATCGGTCGAGAATAACCAATATTGGCGTTCGGCGCTGGTGCGTGTCATTGGGGGTTTAAGCGCCGCAATATACACGGAATCGCAGGCGAATGGGGAAAATAGTGATCGACAAGGGTTTAAAATGTCGGTTAAATCTTGTTAGCTCGGAGTATGGGGGTCAAGCATCTACTTAAGTGCTTGTTTTACAATTACTTACAAAGCTTAGGGCCAGGCGGAACCCTGCCCCTTAACCGCAATCTATCCAAATGTCCTGCCCTCGAACCTCTACTGGGTAGCAGTCCACGCCGACGGTAGGGTTTTGCGCAATCTTTCCCGTGGTAACGTCAAATTCCCAGCCATGCCACGGGCAAGTGACCACCTTTTCGGCCAGTACGCCCTGGCCAAGCGGCCCGCCGCGATGCATGCAGGTATTGTTAATGGCGTAGAATTTGCCGCTTACGTTTGCCAGCGCAACGGTCGTACCGTCAATTTGGAATTCGCGAATCGTTCCCGCGGGAATTTCGTCTGTTTTCGCGGCGCGTACAAAGCCCATGCACTGCTCCTCGGTAATACAAATCCTCAGGAATCGGTTTACCGCGGCGTTGGAGTCTGCGCCACCATTACGCCGCGCTTGAATTCTTCAACCATTACCGGCTTCAGCCGCACCTCGGTGGGCTTCTTGGCCAGCGACATCTGATCAATCTTGTCCTGCAGCTTCAGCAACGCGTAGAACAAGCCCTCGGGCCGCGGCGGGCAGCCGATCACGTAAACATCCACCGGCACAATCTTGTCGACACCTTGCAGCACGGAATACGCATTGAAGGGACCGCCAACGCTCGAGCATGCGCCCATCGAGATACACCACTTCGGATCGGGCATCTGCTCCCAAACGCGCTTCAATACGGGCGCCATCTTGAGGGTTACGGTTCCGGCGACGATCATCAAGTCCGCCTGGCGCGGCGAGGGGCGAAAGACCTCGGCGCCGAAGCGCGCCATGTCAAAGCGCGAGGTGGTCGAAGCAATCATCTCAATCGCGCAGCAAGCCAGACCAAACGTCAGCGGCCAAATGGCGCTTTTACGCGCCCAGTTGAACACGTAGTCCACCGACGAGATCATAAAATTCTTTTCGAACCGGTTGTCTAGAAGTCCCATTTGCAATTCACCATTTCTTTATTCGTGGTTCCGAAAACAGCCGAGTATATCGTTCCGCGGCGACTGGAGTCAAAGAACTCGTAACCTGCGACAGCACAAGGCGCGAACAGCGAGCCTGGCCATTTAACGAGCCGCGAAATCCGACAAATAACAAATCATAAGATCTTCATCTACGTATGCATCGGCCACTTTCAAAGCCCGCGGCTCTTTCCCATATATTTTGAAACCGAGCGACTCATAAAGTTTTCTCGCTGCAGTTTGCCCCGTGGCGACACCGAGGCTCACTTGCTCCACGCCGTCGCGCGAATATGCTTGCTGCAACAGCTCCGTCAGCACCGCTCGAGCGACGCTTTTTTTTCGCCAGGCATCTTGCACATACATTCCCCAGATGTGGCCTTTGTGTCCAACCTTGGCGCCCACCTTGCGAAAAAAACCGGCCATCGCGATCAATTGTCCGCCCGCGAATGCGCCCACGATAAAACTATCGTGCGAAGAAGTTGCGCCGATGCGCGCGGCAATTTCTTCAACGCTGGCGGACCGATGCTCCGCCGGTGACTCCGCAAAAGCCAGCGGCTCGCGCTCGAGCGCTTCGAGCCGCAGTTGCCGGTACGACTCCGCGTCTTTTTCCGTCAGAGTTCGTATTTCCATCATTTACCCGAGGACAGGTTTGCGCCCGTGAACGAGCAAGGCGCCTTCCGCCTTGAACGCGCGAAGCTGCGCAGCATCGCGGAACCAGCGGCCGCTGTAAACTTCGGGCGAAGGCGTCGGGTCAGGAATGCGACGGTCAGACACGTCAGTGAAGCCCGCTTTGCGAAATAATTCCGACCATTCCGCCGCAGTGAATAAATGCGTAGACATGGCGAGCGTCGCGCCCCACTGATGGCAATGCGGATTATCGCGATAATAGTTGATTAGAATCCACAGCGAGCCATCTTCGCGCAGCACACGGAAGATTTCTTTCATTGCCGCGGCGGGATTCGGCCAATAGTAAGCGGACTCGACGGAAATCGCGCGGGTGAAGAACTGGCCGTCCCAGGGAATTTCGTCCGCGCTGCCAACTACCAACATCAGATTGTCGAGTTCAGCGGCATCGCGACGCGCGCGACGCACCATCTCGTCGGAAATATCCATGCCGATGACGCGGCCTTGGGGAACGCGTTCGGCGAGAATCCGCGAGAGCCAGCCAGCGCCGCAGCCGACGTCGAGAATATTATCGGTGGGCGCGATGTGCATTAGGCCCAGAACGGGCAGCGTGATGGGGAGATGGTCTTCTTCCATTCCTTCGCCGCGGCCAGCTTCGGCCCAGCGATTGAATTCCTCGCGAAGCGATTCGTTGTGAGTTGTTTCCGGCATCGTGGCGCTATCCGAAACTTGCCTCGTCGGCGGACGGACCATAAAGCGCCGGCACCGGAACATTGTTCATCCGAAGATAAACGGTGAGCTGCGCGCGATGGTGAATCAGATGATTCATCACAAAACCGCCGCGACGCGCGCTTGTTCCGTCATAGTCCTCCTTCAAGGCCATCTCAACTGTCCCCAGACAAAAACCTCATACATGAGCTGCGTTTGACGACAACGTATTTTGCTCGCTAGGTGGATGTCTGCGTTCCGCGCGGGATACGAGAAAAAGTAAATAGTCGGCCAATCCGAGAACCTGAGCCGCGCGCTCTTTCGTGTACGTTGGCACGAGCCTGTGGTTCACACTATTGCGCACAAAGCCAAAGAACCCAAGAAAGAGATGGTGTATAGCTTTCTGTTCATATTTATCATCACCAAAGATCAACTCTCCGGTTTCCGGTGCGAGCGCTCTTCCGAGTAAGCTCTCACCGATCAAATTCTCTGGCAGTCCGGTAGTTTGTCTAATTCTCGACTCCATAATGACGCTCGCATCTCTGAGAACGGTGTCAAACCTGTCTTGGTGCGTCGGGTCACTTGCAAACTGTTCGTACAAATCTCCGCAGCGGCGTCGTAGCTCTGGGTCAAGAAGCTCAACCCGCATGACAACTGCTGAAGGTTCTGAATTAGCCGGGGTCGCATCAGCAACTTCAACCTTAATAGGAGTCGCTGCGACGGAATCAATTGCAAGCTGCGCCGGTTTCAACGAATTGAAGGGTCCTGTTTCAGCAAGATTCTCGAAATACGCGATTCTAGAATTAATCGCCTCGATGAGCTTAACTGGAAGATGCGGGTACATAGAAAATTGCTTCGACCGATCTTGTCGTAAGTCTTCGATTTTGAAAAGCATTCCAGCCTTTAACCACTTTAGAGAGCGACGGCTAAGCGAAACAAGATCAGCTTCAATGAGGACGGACAAACGCTCCTTACACCACTTTATCATCTCGTCGAGACGATCCATCTCATCCGTAACCGGGGAGCGGTCGAGCTGAAATCGAGATTCGAGTCCTTTCATCTCTTCAAGATATGGCCGGTACCGCTCCAGCCCCCAGAGGGCGAGTTGAACACTATCGCGGTCAAGCGGTACCACTAACGGAACGGCATCCATCATGTCGGCAGCAGTTAACATTGCACTACTCGCATAGCTTAGTTTCCACCTAGTGTTCGATTCTGGCGAGGAGCTCGATAAATTTTTGCTGGCGCTCGGATTGGTCGTGGCCGCCGGCGGCGTCGGCGAGCTGCGTGACGTTCATCGAGCAGAATTTGGGGCCGCACATCGAGCAGAATTTGGCTTCCTTGTAAAAATCGTCGGGGAGCGATTCGTCGTGCATGGCGCGCGCGGTTTGCGGATCGAGCGAGAGCTCGAACTGCTTGTTCCAGTCGAAAAGGAAGCGCGCATAGCTCAAAGCATCATCGCGATCGCGCGCGCCAGTGCGATGCCGGGCCACATCCGCGGCGTGCGCCGCAATTTTGTAAGCGATTACGCCCTGTTTCACGTCTTCCGCATTCGGCAGGCCGAGATGCTCTTTCGGCGTGACGTAGCAAAGCATCGAAGCGCCGTGCCAGCCAATCAGGGCCGCGCCAATGGCGCTGGTGATGTGGTCATAGCCGGGCGCGATGTCAATGACCAGCGGACCCAGCGTATAAAAAGGCGCTTCGTGGCACAGCTCCATTTCTTTTTTCACCTGCAGCTCGATCTGGTCCAAGGGAATGTGGCCGGGGCCTTCGACCATCACCTGAACGTCGTGCTCCCAGGCTTTCTTGGTGAGTTCGCCCAGAACTTTCAGCTCGGCGAATTGCGCTTCGTCGCTGGCGTCGGCCAGGCAGCCGGGACGCAAGCCGTCGCCAAGAGAAAAACTGACATCGTGCTTCTTGAAAATTTTGCAGATGTCGTCAAAGCGTTCGTAGAGGAAATTTTGTTTTTTGTGCGTCTCCATCCATTGCGCGAGCAGCGCGCCGCCGCGGCTGACGATTCCGGTGATGCGATTGCGCACCAGCGGAATGAATTCGCGCAGCACGCCGGCATGGATGGTCATGTAGTCCACACCTTGCTCGGCCTGCTCTTCAATCACTTCGAGAAGCAGCTCCGCCGTAAGGTCTTCCGCGCGCCGCACGCGCGTGAGCGCTTCGTAAATAGGCACGGTGCCGACGGGCACGGGCGAAGCGTCAATAATCGCCTGGCGGATTTTGGGAATGTCGCCGCCGGTGGAAAGATCCATCACCGTATCCGAGCCGTAGTGCACGGAGTGATGCAGTTTCTTCAACTCTTCGTCAATATTCGAGGTGGTGGCGGAGTTGCCGATGTTGGCATTGATTTTGCATTTGAAAGCGATGCCGATCCCCATGGGCTCGAGATTGCGATGATGAATATTGGCGGGAATAATGGCGCGGCCGCGCGCAACTTCGCTGCGAACCAACTCGGGCTCGAGCTTTTCGCGCTTGGCGACATATTCCATTTCCTCGGTGATGACGCCGAGCCGTGCAAAGTGCATCTGGGAAAGATTCCCATGGCCACGGGTTCCGCTCTTCCCGGCCGCTTCGTCTTTGCTCAGAGAGGCAATACGCTTTTCAATCCAGGATTCACGGACACTCATATTTCCCCCATGGACACGCGGCGGGCTCACGGATGATACGCGGAGTAAAACCCCGGCGTGTGTGAATCCAGATTATCGCACCGTGCGGGGCGAAGGGCAAAGCAACCATACTGCCTAGCCCGCGGGCTGTCGGGTCGCTGTAGCGAGGTGTGCGTTGGAGAGAAAAAACCGCTGCTTCAAATTTGAGTTTGCCTAGCAACTCGTATGTGGCCCCACCCACCCCGGTATTTTTATATCAGTGTGATTCTAAAGAGTTTTAAGTCCTTTGTTTTGGAATAGTATGATTCTAAAAGGTTTGCGGACGCGTTTTGCGTATCAGTGGATTCTAAAGGAGTTAGCGTTGGTAAGGACCCCCGGGCTGCTAAAGTCGTTTCTCTTGGTTTGGGCCACCCGTGGAAGAACCGCCTGGCTGGAGATGGGAAGATAGAGGAAAGCTTACATTCGGTGCGGAGATCGATATGAATTTCGCGAAGGGCATTTTCGTAGGCATGTTTTCAATTAACAGAACGTGAGAATCCATTCCATTCTCTTCGCAGCGCGTTCGCGCCATCGCAAACAGGCTAGCGCATGCGGGTGCGAGGGTCTAGATGAAAAGAGTACAGGTCCTTCCAGGCAGGGTAGGACAGGGCGCGTTGTGTTTACCGGGAATAATCCCGTTCGCGCAGAGTGAGGACGCGGTCGATTGACGTTGCGCCGCTTCCGCAAATCATGATCGCGAGGGCGACGGCGATGGCCAGAAGGTGATATTCGATCCCTTCACCTTTTTGGGTGCCCTCCCAGTTCATCGAGAAGCCGAAACGCAGATGCACCATGAATACGGCCACGAGCATGGTGCAGAGAATGCCGAAGGCGGCGATGCGTCCGAGAAATCCGAGGATTAGCCCTATGCCTCCGAGAAACTCAGCCATGAGCGCCAGAAAAGCAAACGGTGCCGGAATACCCATTTGATGAGTGAAGGCGCCCATTGTTGCGCTGTAGCCATAACCGCCGAACCAGCCCAAAACCTTTTGCGCGCCGTGGTAAAAAAAGACAACTCCCAGAGTGAGGCGAAGAATCGTGGCGGCCCAGTCATTGCCCGTGGCGATTAGCTTTCGAAACATTGTGCGTTCCTCCTTCCAGCGTGGTTTTAAGCGGGTGCTCGCACGCAGCTACGGCTTCCCATCGACGATGGATTTAGGCGCCACTATATGCTTTTGGGAGCCTTGCGAACAAGGGTCCTCAAGAACCGAGAGCGCAGAACTGGGAATGCAAGAAAGTTCCCGCCACGCACTTGCGATGTATTTCAAAATTTGAGCAATACATCGAATCCCGAAGAAGTGAACCACAGAAGAAAAATATTTTCCTAGCCTCGCTTTAGCGTTAGAAGAGTGATTTCCGGCGGGACCCCGATGCGAATCGGGGCGCCGACGGTGCCAAGCCCGCGATTGACGTACAGAGCGGACGCGGCGGGTTTTTGGCTTGGCCGTGCAGAGGCGTGTTGCGGGATCGCGGCTTCCGCAGAGGGCGCCGCAAGGCCCGCCGCAGCCACGGCGGCCGGGTTCAGTGGCCGGTAGTAAACGCCGGCAATGAAGTCTGTGATAAAGCGCGCGGGGCTGAAGCTGTGGTCGAGAATTTCCACCTGCACCTGGCCCCCGTGCGTGTGTCCCGCGAGCGTCAGTTCGATGCCCAGCTCCGCGGCGCGCGGAAACGCATTGGGATTGTGCGAGAGCAAAATATTCGGGATATCGCGACGAACCAGCGGCTTCACGTTTTGCAGCATCGGGGCGGGATGACCCTGCGAAGTGCGCTGGCGCTGGTAATCCACTCCAATAAGATTAAAGGCGGCACCGCGCCAGATGAGTTGAGCGTTTTCCTGACGCAGCAGGCGCATCCCGGCGCGCTCGAAAAGACCCCGGGCCAAATCTTCGAAGCCGGCATAAATTTCGTGATTGCCGTTGCAGCCCCAGATGCCTAGCGGAGCGCGAAGGCGAGCAATTTCAGCGATACAATGCGCGAGGTTATCGCCCGCGCTGGTGATGAAGTCGCCGGTGACCACGGCGAGATCGGGAGCGAGCTCATTGGCCATATCCACGGCACGGCGCACTTGAGCGCGGGTCATATAGCCGCTCATATGGATGTCACTCAGCTGAGCGATGCGCAAGCCTTCGAGAGCCGGCGGAAGATTTGGAAGACGTACGTTGATTTCGTGAACGACGTAATGCAGCCGCTCGGCGGCAAAGCCGTAGAGCGCGCCTGCAAACGGGATCGCCCCGGCAAGCACGCTGGCAGTCTGGAAGAAATAGCGGCGCGAGGGATTCTCGAGAAGCTCGTGGCGAGAAATTTTCGCGGCATGATGGGAAGAGGGAGCGGACCAGGGCGATTCCACGGCAACACGCGCGGGAGATTGCGCCGAGCGGGTTTTCATCTTTTTTGAAGCGAGCAGCCGGCTTCCTCGAGACTTCAACCACAGCCACTCGAAAGCGCGCACGGTTTTAACGCACAAGTAAGCGCACAGCGCGCTGGCGAACCAGAGACCCGCGAGCGCGGTAATCATCGAGCCACGGGGAATGATGTATCCCTGGCTGACCTTCATGCCGTCCAAGGTCGCAAGAATTACGGAGATGAGTCCGCCCAGCCAGGCTCCGCGCAGAACCCGGCGAAGATGAGAATTTTGGATACGCGCAGTCAAGCGCCACGCGCCCCGATACCAAAATCGCTGGGACAAAAATAGCAACGTTATTATGAGTAAAAAAACGGCCAGGCGAATCAGCACCCAGCCCCAATTTAGACCCACTGCTTCCCTCACTTACTCCATATCCAGTTTAGCATGCCAAAACGGGCCGTATCGGCGGGCCGCGACGCCCTGTGACCAGGCGAGCAGCCCATCTAATAAGATGTCTTTTTCAGTGCCAAGGGTTTCCCGCCGGAGGTAGACTCTTCAGGGCCATGGCTAACCGAGCGGCGAAAGGCGAAAAGACAGTTTAGTCGGAGTAGGGATCGTGATTGCTCACGACCCCCTCCGCGGATCCGG
>JRHI01000531.1_pt1 | contig 40504 bp, 42 predicted proteins | sample 215371 | NCBI WGS metagenome assembly JRHI01 (sample SAMN02929681, study PRJNA255918) | sediment metagenome | biome: cave system; feature: Ice Cave; material: Sediment; isolation source: sediment from deep within a dark volcanic ice cave with no known source of... ... | reverse complement strand
TCCCTGGGGCGGCGGATGGACCTCATTTGACCGTTACAGTCCACTAGAGTGGTTGTGTGACCCCAGCCACAAGGACCCGACCCGCCCTGCTGGGGGCGGCGCTGGGGACCATCTACCTGGTCTGGGGGACCACCTACCTGGGCATCCGGGTCGCCATCGACAGCATCCCGCCCTTCCTGCTCTCGGGAGTCCGTTACACGCTCGCCGGCGTGCTGCTCCTTGGTTGGGTCGCGTTGCGCGGCGGCCTCCGCCAGAGCTGGCCGACACGCCGCCAGTGGTTCTCGACGCTGCTGACCGGCACTGGTCTCGTGGCCTTCGGCAATGGCGGCGTCAGCTGGGGGGAGCAGTACGTGTCGAGCGGCCTCGCCGCCATTGTGCTGGCGACCATCCCGATCTGGATGACGCTCCTCGCCCGCCTCATCTACCGCGATCGCATCACTCTTCCCACCGCGATCGGTTTGGGACTGGGCCTGAGCGGGCTCGTCATCCTTGGCGGTCCGGCCGCCTTCCGGCCCGGTGAGCTGATCGGCCTGGTCGCAGTCCTTCTCGCCGCGCTCGGCTGGGCCGCCGGCTCGGTCTACGCGAAGTACGCCGACCTGCCCGACAGCCCCTTCCAGGTCGCGGGGATGCAGATGCTCTGTGGCGGTGTGCTGATGGGCGTGCTCTCCGTGGTCACGGGGGACGCCGCCAGGTTCCATCCGGCAAACCTGTCGTTGCGCTCAGAGGTCGCTTTCGTGTACCTGCTCTTCTTCGGCGCGATCCTCGGCTTTGGGGTCTACCTGTGGCTCATCAAGAACGCCCCGTTGGGACTGGTTGGCACGTACGCCTACGTCAATCCAGTGATCGCGGTGTTCCTGGGTCATGTGCTGCTCGGGGAGGACATCATCCTGCGGACGATCGCAGGTGGAGCTGTGACCATTGCTGGAGTTGCCGTCATCGTCACCGCCCAGGCTCGCGCGCGGCAGCCGCCGGTCGGCCTGCCTGCGGTGGAGCGGGACGCGCTGCCCGCTGCGTCGCAGACCCGCTGACGCCCTGTCGGCGCTCGCCGGCAGGAACCTCCAGCCGACATTGAACCGGACCCGATGAGGTGTCATCCTTTGGCGCTGGTGAGCGCAGGAGGCCGGCTCCGGAGCGGTCGCCGGGATCTCCGGCGCAGCCGATGCTAGTTTTGACCAGGGAGAATCGAGCCCAAGCGAGCCTCGCCACCTCGGGCCGAGCAAGGAGAACAGGAAAATGCCCGCCGATCTCAAGTTTCTGACGGAGCTCGGCAAGCAGCTTCGCATTGACAGCATCCGGTCGAGTACAGCCGCCGGCTCCGGCCATCCCACCTCGTCAATGTCCGCCGCGGATATCCTGGCCGTGCTGCTGACGGAGCATCTTCACTACGACTGGAAGAGGCCTGACGAGCCCACCAACGATCACCTGATCTTTTCCAAGGGGCACGCCTCACCGCTCATCTACGCGGTGTTCAAAGCCGCGGGCGCCATCACCGATCAGGAGATGATGACCTTCCGCAAGTTCGGCTCGCGCCTTCAGGGGCATCCCACGCCGGTGCTCCCTTGGGTTGACGTGGCGACCGGTTCGCTCGGTCAGGGACTTCCAATCGCGGTCGGTGTCGCCCTTGCCGGCAGGTATCTCGACAAGCTGCCCTTCCACGTCTGGACCGTCTGCGGGGACAGTGAGCTGGCGGAGGGCTCGATCTGGGAGGGGCTCGACAAGGCCGCTCACTACAAACTCTCCAATTTCACGGCGATATTCGACGTCAACCGGCTGGGCCAGCGCGGGGAGACCGAGTTCGGTTGGGACACCGACGTCTACAAGCGGCGAGTCGAGGCGTTCGGATGCCATGCCCTCGTGATCGACGGTCACGACGTGGGAGCCGTGGACACGGCGCTCGGTGAAGCACGCGCCGCGACCGATCGGCCGACGGTGATCATCGCGCGGACAATCAAGGGAAGCGGGTTCAGCGAGATCGCCAACAAGGAGGGCTGGCATGGCAAGGCGCTGCCGGCCGACATGGCGGAGCGGGCGATCAGGGAGCTGGGCGGAATCCGCCATCTGAAGGTGGCGACGATCAAGCCAAAGGCGGGCCGGTCGGTGGGTACGGGGAAGGGGGGAGTGGTCAAGCTGCCCGCGTACAGGAAGGGCGACGCCGTGGCCACCCGAAAGGCCTACGGGGACGCCCTGGTCGCTCTCGCCGCGCTGTCCGGTGTGGTGGCCCTGGACGGCGAGGTCAGCAATTCCACATTCGCTGACGAGTTCGCCAAGGCCCGTCCCGAGCGGTTCTTCGAGATGTTCATCGCCGAGCAGCAATTGGTGGCCACCGCCGTGGGCATTCAGGTCCGTGGTTACATCCCTTTCGCATCGACCTTTGCCGCCTTCTTCAGCCGGGCCTATGACTTCATCCGGATGGCGGCGATTTCGCAGGCGAATATTCGTCTCGTCGGCTCGCACGCCGGCTGTGAGATCGGCACTGACGGACCTTCCCAGATGGCCCTCGAGGACCTCGCCTCCCTCCGCGCCATCAATGGCTCGACAATCCTCTATCCAAGCGACGCGGTTTCAACCGTGCAGCTGGTGGAGCAGATGGCGCACCGGAAGGGGATTGTCTACCTGAGAACCACCCGGGGCGCCTACCCGGTGCTCTACGGCCCCGGCGAAAAGTTCCACATCGGCGGGAGCAGGGTGGTTCGCAAGAGTGCCGGAGACCAGGTCGCCCTGATTGGGGCGGGTGTCACGCTCCATCAATGCCTCGAGGCTGCGTCAATCCTCTCGAAGGCCGGAATCAAGGCCCGCGTCATCGACCTCTACTCGATCAAGCCGATCGACCACGCAACCATTCGCCAGGCGTCGAGGGTGACGGGCGGACGGCTGGTCATCGTCGAGGACCACTCTCCCGAGGGTGGCCTCGGCGCAGCGGTGATGGAGGCGCTCGCAATGGAGGCGCAGCCGCCGCGCGTGGCCCATCTGGCGGTCCGCGAGCTGCCCACCTCGGGCAAGCCGGAGGAGCTGATGGACGCGGCGGGAATCACAGCCCCGCACATCGTCAAAGCGGCGCGCAGCCTGCTCCGGAGGCGTTGACGATCCCGTTCGCAGGACGAAGGCCGGCGGGAGACCTGCTGCAGCCGCTCCTGGCCGCCATCCTCGCGATCATCTCCGTAACTGTGGTCGTCGTCTTTCTGGCCTATACATGGCCCGAAAGGAGCGCGCCCGAAGTCGGGGTTCGCCTAGCGGCGCCGCTCGCCACTCTCAGAGAGGGTGAGGCGGTGAGGTTCGAAGCGCCCGTTGGAACGCAGTTCATCGTGCGGGGTGGGGGTCGGGAGATCCGCGACGGGACCGCCCAAGCGGGTTGGTTGGTTCGCCACCGAGGCAAGCTGCTCGCCCTGGCGGTGAACGGGCATCTCGGCTGTTCAGTCAATTTCCAGCCGGTGCAGGCCAATTTCATCGATCCATGCACCGGCTCGCAATTCGCGCTTGACGGCGGGTCGCTCGGCGGTCCCGGGTCGGTCGGGGCTTGCGCAACTGGCCTGGCGCTCGGTTTCCCCCGACACGATCGCGGTGAAGTCCGCGAAGCCCTAGCCGACCCGGGGCCGCGCGCCGCGGCCGCCCCACGCCTCTGAGGCCGTCCCCGCCCGCGCCAGCACCTCTTCGCTCACCAGGAATCCGGCCAGGATCAGCAGGGCTCCGAGCAGCTCCCCCAGAAAAAAGCCCCATGTGATTCCAAAGCGGTTGAGGCCGCTTGTGATGCTGGGGACGAAGCCGCCGGCGGCGATCAGGATGGTGGCTGGAACCCGGCTGTTCAGCTCCCCGCGAACCAGAGCCGTGACAGCTCGAGGAAGGGACGCCGCCAGGTTGACCGCCACCGCCGAGGCGCCATAGAGCTGCGCCACCACCGGCGCCAGCCGGCGAGCTCGAAGAACTTTGCTTTTGGGCATGTAGACGTAGGCGGAAAAGATCGCTCCGAAGACCAGACACAGCGCGCCGGCGATGTTGAAGGCCGGCGTCAGGACTCGAACGTAACCGGGGAAGGCCGAGCCGACCGGCGCGTGCGTGTGCGGGTTGAGAGCGTAGCCGGGCGCGGGAAGCGGGGACGCCAGTACGGCGGCGGCGGCCACGAGCGAGGCGGCGATGAGGATGGCCAGCGTGAGATGTGCCGCGCTGGAGCGGTGTCGTGCCGTCGCGTAAACCACTGCTATCGCTCCCGCGGTGGCGACCGCGAACACCAACTCAGCCGTGGTTTGCGAGCCCCGGTAGCTCCTCGCTGCAGCCAGCGCGACCAGGCCACCGAGAAAGATCGCCGCCGCGGCGAAATAGCCGAAGCGGGTTCGGCGCAGGAGATAGACGGTCCCCATGCCCAGGAAGGCGGCGGTCAGGAGCGCTCCGCCGACGTACCACGCCCGGTAAAGGAGCTCATTCCAACCGAAGAGGGCGCCGGCGAATTCACAGCCGGCTCCGACCGAGTAAAAGACCAGGCCCGCCGACCAGACCAGCTGGAAGCTGCGCCGTCGCTGGCGCCACTGGTCGAAGACCAAGAGCGCAAACATGGCGGTGACGGCCATCGAGGCGAGGGGCAGGAAGATGCTCAGCTGTTCCATGGCGTGCAGTCGAGCTGCGGCCGAATTGTATTCGGATAGAAAGCTACCCGGGCGGCAACCTGTAGATTTCCGCACGCATGCAGGCGGCGATGCTTTGGTCGAGCGGAAAGGATTCGACCATGGCAATGGCGAGGGCGCGGGCGAGCGGCTACGAGTTCAGCAAGCTGGTGTCGTTTTTCGATTCCACCTCGCAGCGCGTCCGGTTCCACGCGACCCGGCGCCGATTGCTGGAAGCTCAGGCGGCCGCCGTCGGAGTGGAGTTCCTCCCGGTTCCAATCGCCTGGAGTGGGATGAGCGAAGCGTTGGAACGGACGCTCGCGAATCTCGTTGCTGACGGCGTGGAGGCGATCGTGATGGGCAACTTGCACCTCCAGGATGTCCGCGATTGGTACGAGGCGCGCGTGCGAGCTGCCGGGCTGGCGCATGTGGATCCGCTCTGGGGTGAGGCGCCGGCTGATCTACTTCGAGAGTTCCTGTCAGCCGGTGGCCGCGCGGTGATCACCTGTGTCGAGCGCGGCCGCCTGGACGCCCGCTGGTTGGGTCGAGAACTGTCCCTGGAGCTGCTCGAGGAGCCGATCGACCCGTGCGGTGAAAATGGCGAATACCACTCCTTCTGCTTCGCCGGCTGGGGACTTGAGCACCCCGTCGGCTGGCTGCCGGGAATCCGGTTGCAGGACGGCGGGTTCGACCAGCTGGACCTGGTGCCGGTGCTCTGCACCGAGTGCCAGGCGCCGCTTCAAGCCTCGTCGTTCTACACCTGCACCATCTGTCCGGGCCCGGTCCTGTGCAACGGCTGCGCCTCTCGTCACCTCTGCACCCCCGATTGCACGGCCCGCGGCTGCATCGCCGGCCTTTGCGTGAAGCAGGTCGCCAGCGGTAGGCAGGCCTCGGTGTTCGGCGTGGAGGATTCGGTCGCCCCCGGTCGCTGATCTCTGCGCCGGCGGTTGGCCCGGACTGTAGTATCTCCACCAGTCGTCCTCGGGTGCCAGGGAATTCCGGTGTGAATCCGGAGCTGTCGCGCAACTGTGAGCGGGGAGCGACCGGCAAGGTGCCACTGGGCCTGAGGCCCGGGAAGGCTGCCGGGGCGCACTGATCCGCAAGCCAGGAGACCGGTCCGAGGAACAGGAAACGAAGCCCCTGCGCGAAACGGGGGGTCTCCTCTGCGGTGGGGCGGCCTGTCTGAATGGTGGCTCGGAGTTCGACCGCTGAGGAGTTGCCTCGGTGCGCAAGCTACTGTCGGCCCTGGTCTTCGTCGCGACGCTCGGCTCGGTCCTCCTGACCACCGCCCAGGCCCACAACGACCCCGCCTCGCGTGCGATCCGCTACCTCGAGTCCCAGCAACTGGCCGACGGCTCGATCCCCGGCTTCGGCGGCCCGGGTGCGACCGAGGACTTCGTGATGGGCGCGGCGGCAGCCGGGTACGACCCCTCGGCGTTGCGGGCGAGCAGCGGCAAATCGGTCTACGACTACCTCGCCACCCAAGATCCGACCGACGCGGGTGGCACCGCCAAGCTGATCCTGGCCGTGGTCGCCGGCCGACTGGACCCGACGAGCTTTCGCGGTCCCTCCGGTGCCCGCGACCTGGTCAGGCAGCTCAACAGCTATTACGGCAAGGCTCAGCCAGGAGCTTTCGGGGACGGCTCAACGTTCGGTCAATCGCTCTCGATCCTCGCCCTGAACGGCGCTGGACGGACGATTCCCGCGGCCGCCGTGACCTGGCTGCAGGCGCTGCAGGCTTCCGATGGCAGCTGGAACTACCTGTCGGCGGCGGGCGCGACCGCCGGGGACACCAACTCCACCGCCATCGCACTCATGGCGCTGGCCGCCGCGGGCGTTCACAGTTCCGATGCCACGGCCATCACCTGGCTGCGCACACAGCAGCTCGCCGACGGGGGGTTCCCGTACCAGAACTCCAGCACCTATGGCCCGCCCTTCAGCGACCCGGATTCTGACGCCCTTGTAATCCAGGCGCTGATCGCGACCGGGGAAGCGAACAGCCTGGGCGGGTGGGCTCGCTCGGGGAAGACGCCCTACAGCAATCTGATCGCGCTGCAGGATCCCGCGACCGGCGGTTTCGGATACGGAGGAGCAGCCCCCGACGCCGCCACCACGAGCCAGGTGCCGGCCGCCCTCGAGCTGATGCCGTTCCCCATCCGCGCGGCCTATCCATCGAGCTACAGCACGCGCGTCGAGGGCGATTCCGCTCTTGCGGCCCTGACCTACCTCGCTGCCAACCAGCAGACAGACGGCTCCGTCCCCGGGTTCGGAGGCCCGGGCGCGACTGAGGATTTCGTGATGGGAGCGGCGGCAGCCCGCATCGACCCTTCGACGCTGCGGGCGCCCAGTGGCAAATCGGTCTACGACTATCTCGCCACCCAGGATCCGACCAACGCAGGGGGCACCGCCAAGCTGATCCTGGCGGTGGTCGCCGGCCGATTGGACCCGACGAGCTTTCGCGGTCCCACCGGTTCCCGGGACCTGGTCAGTCAGCTCAACGGCTATTACGGCAAGGTTCAGCCAGGAGCTTTCGGGGACGGCTCGACCTTCGGTCAATCCCTCTCCATCCTGGCGCTCAAGGGCGTTGCCGCGACGATTCCGACTGCCGCCGTGGCCTGGCTGACGGGGCTGCAGGATGCCGATGGCAGTTGGAACTATCAGTCGGCCAAGGACGCCACGGCCGGGGATACGAACTCGACAGCGATCGCCCTGATGGCCCTTGCCGCGGCTGGAAATCACAGCGCTGACCTCAGGGCCATCGCCTGGCTGCACACCCAGCAGCTTGGCGACGGTGGCTTCCCGTACCAGAACTCCGCCACCTACGGACCACCCTTCAGTGACCCGGACTCCGATGCCCTCGTCCTTCAGGCGCTGGTGGCCGCCTTCCAGGACCCAGCCGCGACCGCCTGGGCCGTCAACGGAAACACGGTCCTGACCAGCCTCAAGAATCTTCAGACCCCGGTCAGCGGGGGCTTTGGATACGGGGGCGCCGCTGCCGACCCGGCGACCACCAGCCAGGTGCCGGCTGGACTCGAGCGCATTCCATTCCCGGTCCTTCCCTTATTTGCCGCCGGTGCTGCGCTTCCCGGCCCGCGCCCGGCCCCGACCCCGACCCCTGCTCCGACCCCGASYCCGACMCCGWCNKYCGAMKSCNYCTCCRKCSCCNNCGCCCCGGCCGCCGCGCCGGCCCCCGCCTCACCGGCGCCGGTGAACGACCCGGCTGACCTCGCCCCCGTGCCAGCCCCTCTGCCCGTAGTGGCGCCGCCGCCGACCCCGAGCCCGACACCGTCGGTCGAAGGCTCTCCATCGCCGTCGCCAACCCCGGCCGCTTCAGCCGCCCCCCGGCCCACCGGGGCCGGCAGCACCGGCGGCGGCGGCCCCAATCCGCTTGTCATCTACCTCGCGGTCGGTCTCGCGGCTGCGGCACTCGCCGGGTCGCTGGCTGCTTTTCTGTGGCGGAGACGGTGATTTCGAGACGTTGAATTGATGTCATGAGGCAGCTGGTTCGTGTCGCGGCCGGGGTCCTTCTGGCCCTGTTGCTGGTCGCCGCCGGCATGGTGGCGGCGCCCGCCGCACAGGGGCGCCCGACCTGTGCACGTGCGGCAGGTGAGCATCATGTGGCGGTCGTCGTCCAGCACGGCGACGGGCGAGTCCTGACCGCGTGCGTTGCGTTCACAGGTGAAAACATCACCGGCGAGCAGGTGCTGAACGCAAGTGGGATCGAGTGGGGCTTTTCGGAATACGGCTCGCTGGGAAAGGCTGTCTGCCAGGTCGATTACGAGCCAAGGACCTACCCCTCGAACTGCCTCCAGTCCGGGCAGCCCTTCTGGGCAACGTTCATCGCTCACGCCGGTGGCGCCTGGGCCATCACCCGGTTTGGGGTGAGCCGCCAGCAGTACTTGGACGGCGATGCCGCCGGCTTTCGCTACGACCCTCAGACCGGGCCGCCGATTCCGCCGCCTGCGGCCGGACCGTGTCCCGCTCCAGTCTCACTCCCGACTCCGGCGACCCCAGCTCCACCAGCCTCGAGTCCCGGGGCTTCGCCAGATGCGGGGCCACCGGCCACGGCAATAATCCAGCCCTCGAACCAACCCGGCGGACCCGTCACCGTGACAGCGGAGCCCAGCCCGGCTCCGACTCCGACAGATCAGCCGCCGTCGTCCAGCCCGAAGCCTCCCGCCGTACTCGGCGAGCGGGCAGCTGCGCGCACCTCGGAGCCGGGTCGCCTGGATCTCCGCTGGCTGCTCGCCTCGGCCGCCTTCGGTATGCTCGGCGGTCTGTTGGTGGTGCGCCTCGCCGTCCGTCGTCGGTCGTGAACCCTCGCGCGCTCGCCATCTGGTGCGTCGCGTCCGTGACCATAGCGCTGCTGACGACCAACCCCGTTTACCGGGGCCTGGTTCTCCTCGCCGGCACGTCGGTGCTCGTGACGCATGCCCGCCCGCGTTCGCTCCGTCCGGTGGTGATGGCGATGGGCGTGGCAGCCGCCGGGGCGATTCTCATCAACACGCTGATCGGACATTCCGGCCGCGATGTGATCGCGACGATTCCCACCTGGCTACCTGTCGTCGGTGGCGCCATCACCCTCGAATCGGTGGCATCCGGAGCCTCCTCGGCACTCGGTCTCTGGGCTGCACTGGTCGCCGTTGCTCCGCTCGCGGTTGCCCTCGAACCGCATGAGCTCATCGATGCCCTACCAGCCCCGGTTCACCGCACCGGCGTCGCCCTCTCGGCCTCGCTGAACATGGTGCCGGCTCTCGCTCGCTCGTATTCCGCGATCCGGGAGGCCCAGCGCCTGCGCGGTCTCGGTCGAGGTGCGAGCTCTCTCCCAACCGTGCTGCTGCCGACCATGTTGACCGCGCTCGAGGGCTCGATCGACCTCGCGGAAGCGATGACCGCGCGCGCCTACGGCAGTGGCCCTCGAACGTCCTACCGCGTCGCTCGGTGGGCCCCTTTCGACGTCGGGGTTGGAACAGCCGCAATCGCGGCGGCGGTGGTCGTCGCGTTCCAGCTCGCGGCTGGACGCATCACGGACTGGTACCCATATCCATCACTCACAGTTCCGGCAGTTGACCCGATCACGGTCTGTGCCTGTCTTGCTCTGGCGGTCCCAGCGCTGAAATGGCAGAGATAGCCCGTTTCAGCGGGCTGACTTATCGCTACCCGCATTCGCAGCGTGACGCGGTGCGCGATGTCAACCTGGTGCTGTCAGATGGAACCACCTTGGTATCGGGGCCCTCGGGCGGAGGTAAGTCCACCTTGCTCCGTTGCCTCAACGGACTCGTGCCGCATTTTCACGGCGGGACCATCTGGGGACAGTCGACCATCCTCGGGTCCGACCTTGTTTCCACTCCGCCCGCCCGCCTTGCGATCGGCTGCGGATTCGTATTTCAGGACCCTGAACGCCAGATTGTCTATTCGATCGTCGAGCGCGAGGTGGCGTTCTGCCTCGAGAACATCGGAGTCCCGGCGGCGGAGATGGGCGACCGCGTCGATTGGGCACTGGCGGCAGCCGGCGCCGATCATCTGCGCGCGCGGCGCACCGCTCAGCTTTCAGGCGGCGAGCGACAGCGGGTGGCGGTCGCCGCAGCGGTGGCCTCGCGGCCCCGCATCCTGGTCCTGGATGAGCCCACGTCTCAGCTCGACCGGGACGGCGCTCGCGCGATAGGTGAGTTGTGCGCATCTCTCGCCCGGGACCACGCGGTGATCATCGCCGAGCATCGCGCGCAGACATTCTCCATAAGCCGCATTCTGCGAATCGCCGACGGGGTTGTCACCGACGGTGCCGGGCCCGCCCTCGCGGAACCGGTCAAGCCGCCGCTCCGTCCGCCCGGCCAAACCGCGTGGCGGATGCGCGGCGTCGCCCTCGGCATGGGCACGCCCCTCCTGGAGGGTGTCGAGGCCGAGGGTGCCGGCGGTCAGGTCATCGCTCTCACCGGACCCAACGGCTGCGGCAAGACGACCCTGCTCCGATGCCTGGCCGGCCTCGTGCCGGCCCAGTCCGGAACGATTGCCCGTCCGCCCGGTCGCGTTGCCTACCTACCCCAGGATCCGGCTGCCCTTTTGCATCGACCGACGCTCTTGGACGAGGTCAGCCTGACCCTCCGAGCAACACGCGAGCCGGGCGACGCCGCGGAAGTCATCGAGGAGATCGGGCTGGCCGGCTATGAGCACCGCTACCCGCGCGATCTGAGCGGCGGGCAGCGCCAGCGAGCCGCCATCGCCTGCGTGATCGCGGGAACGCCCGGATTGGTCCTGCTGGACGAGCCGACGCGCGGAATGGATCCCGACTCCAGGCGGCGTCTGGTGACCGCCTGCGACCGGCTGGCCAGGGGCGGCGCTGCCGTCGTGATCGCCACGCATGACCGCGAACTCATCACGGCGGTCGCCGACAGGGTTTTGGAGATCCGCGATCGGACTCTCCGCCCAGAGTGATCTGGCTCACCCTGGTTGCCGGTGCGGTGCTTTTCGGGTGGCCGCTCATCACCGGTGGTCAGATCCCGTTCATCGTCGCCCTGGCCGGCGCCATGGTGGTGGTGGAGCTCATCGCGCGCCGGTTCGACCCTCGCCACCTCGCGCTCCTCGCCGGCATCTGCGCTGTTGATTCGGCCCTCCGCCTTGCGCTGGTCACGGGAATCGCCGGCTTCAGTCCCGTCTTCTTCCTCATCCTCGTTGCGGGCTGGAGCATGGGGGCGAGATTTGGCTTCGCGGTCGGCGCGCTCGCGCTCGCGACTTCGGCGATCGTCACCGCCGGCGTCGGTCCGTGGCTGCCTTACCAGATGTTCGCCGCCGGTTGGGTTGGCGTTGCGGGGGCGATTGCGCGGCGGGGCGGGGACCGCCCATGGCTGCTGGCGCTGATGGGATTAGTCTGTGGCTTCGCATTCGGAGCCCTGATGGATGTGTGGGATTGGACTGTTTTCTATCGCGGCTCGGCCGGCTTCGGATTCCTGCCGGGTCTGCCGCCCGTCGAAACGGCTTCTCGATTTCTTCGTTTCTACCTCACGACGTCGGCCGCTTATGACTCATTCAGGGCGGTCGGAAATGCGGTGATGGTGATCCTCCTGGGTAGCCCGGTCATCGCGACGCTGGAGCGCTTTCGCGCGCGATTCGAATTCCAGGCGATGGAAGCAGTCAATCCGCCTCAGGTGAGCCCGTCGCGACCATGAGGATCGTCTCATTGTTGCCTGGCGCAACCGAATCACTCTTCGCGCTCGGTCTCGGTGCACAGGTGGTCGGCGTCAGCCATGAGTGCGACTTTCCCGACGGCGCTCGGAAGCTGCCTCGATTGACAAGGTCGATACTGGCGCTCGACGGCCTCAATGGCGGTGAGATCGACCGCCGGGTGACAGGTGCGGCAGAGCTGGGAGGCGCTCTCTATGAGGTCGACCTGGACCGGCTACGCGAGCTCGACCCGGACCTCGTGATCACCCAGGATGTCTGCGAGGTTTGCGCCGTGCCCGGTCGACTGCTCGAGGGTTCGGTCGGCCGTGCCAGAATCATTCGGCAGCATCCTCACCGGCTCGCCGACGTAATAGAGGGCATCGGCCAGCTGGCTGAGGCAGCCGGCGTCGCGGCCAGCAACCTGCCGGGGCTACTCACCGCGCGCATCGATGCGGTGCGCGCTCGCGCACGACTCCGGCCAAAGGTGCGCATGGTCTTCCTGGAATGGCTTGACCCGCCCTACCCGGCTGGGCACTGGACCCCGGACATCATCGAAGCGGCGGGCGGCGATGACCCCCTCGCCACGCCGGGCCGACCATCGGTGGCGACCACGTGGGACCGCGTTCGCGAGGCCAGGCCGGACATGCTCGTTGTCGCACCATGCGGAATGAATCAGCGGGCAGCGGAGAGCGAGGCGCACCGGCTAGAGCCGGAAACCCAGGCTTGCGGCGCCGGGCGCGTGGTGATCCTGAATGGTTCGGCATTCTTCAACCGGCCGGGACCGCGGCTGGCCGACTCAGTAGAAATCCTCGCGGCCGAGATCCATCGAGTTCGGGCCCCCAAATGACCCTTGTTACCCTTGGCTACGCGGGGCCGGCGTAGCTCAATGGCAGAGCAGCTGTTTTGTAAACAGGTGGTCTGTCGCTGAGATCGAAATCGGCCCAAAAGGGCCCCATGACCAGCTGTTTAAAAACAACTGAACGGCACTTTTGTGCCGCTCTGAAAAGGATAACTCCAGGGCGATCTGGTGGCACGATCGACGCGCAGTCCGGGGGCTCTTTGTGTGGGTCGGGGACTCGAGTTAGATTGACTACTGAGGGGCCGCCCAAAGGGATCGTTCCCTAGCCGTCAAGACTCTGCCTGAGCTCCTCGACGAACGCCGCCACCGCCTTGTCTGTTTGGAGCTGACCTGCTGAGCGGAGACTTCCGACCGCGACCCCCGTAAGGAATGAAGCCAGGGGAGCGAACTTTCTTTCACTCGCGTGAGCAACGGTGCCCGCCAGCTCAAGCACCTCGGCAGCGGCGCGGGAACCGATGCTTGGCGCCTCGATCTCAACGCCGTGTGCCTGTGACAATCGGGCGAGCCGCGCACCGAAGTCCAGGAAGTACTCACTCATGCGCGGTTGCGGGCTCATTACTCTTTCCCCTCCATCGACTGATTGCATCCTCCCTTCACCAAGGTGAGCGGCTTGCGGCGAGGCCAGATCCGGGTCGCCGCAACGAGCAGTAACAGTCCGAACAGTCCGATCAGGATTCGTTGGGAAAGCCATAATGCGAGCGCGCCTCCGAGTAGCGCCGCCGGTACTCCACCCAGGGCGATCCAGCCAGCAGAGCGGATGTCGACATCCCCTTGCCGGTAGTGGGTCAGGGCACCGACTGCGGCGGTTGGCAGTATCGCGAGCAGCGAGGTGCCCTGTGCGATGCGCTGCGCAACTCCGAAGCCCAGGACCATGGCTGGGACCATGAACACTCCCCCGCCGACTCCAGTGAGGCCGCTCAAGATCCCGATCACGAGTCCGCTTATCGTGATCAGCAGGTACTGCACTGGACCGAGGTTGCTCGCGACCGCGTTCTGCAAGGCAAAAGCACCTCCAAGCAGCGCGTCATAGAGTTCCTTGACGCCAACCACAAATAGCAAGACGGCAACAACGATCTTCAGAACGCGCTCAGAGATCCTCGGCGCTGCTCTGGCCCCAGCATATGCGCCGCCCACGCTGCCCAGCACCAAGAAGAAAGCGACCGCGAGATCGACCTGTGGCATGCCACGCCCGAAGTAATAAATAGCCGCGCCCACCGTGGCGATCGGAAGAATCGCGGCTAGCGAGGTGCCGCTCGCGCGGCGCTGGTCCGTGTGCGCCCACAAGACCTGCAGCGGCACCATGAGGAAGCCCCCGCCGACACCCAACAGGCCGCTTGAAAAGCCCGCGATTCCCCCTATTGCGGCATCGACTCTAGGGCTCGAGCGCTTCGGATTACTGATGCCTGGCTCGCGAGCTCGGTCGCCCGGCCACCGGCGGGGCACAGAGCTCCGCAGGCCGCGTCGGACCGGGTCCCAGACGGAGCATCCCGTCCAGGCGCAGCTGAGCACGTATCACCCGCACGTCCGATTCGGTGGGCTGCCACGGATAGTCCCGCGGCGCTTCGCTGGGACGCCAGCTGCCCATCGGGCGCGTGCAGCCCGGCTCTCCGCCGGCGCCCGGACAACCATTGGTCATGAAGGCGAAGCCGTCCGCGATCGTCTCGTCGACTAGAGCCCGGGGAGCGCTGATGCAAACCAACGCGCCCTGATCGTCGTAGCCGAACGCACCCGCATCAAGGCCACGTTCCTCGAGCAGGAATTTCGCCAGCTGGATCCGCCGCCACCGGGTCAGCTCCGACTTCGGGTGTGTACCCATCCGCGAGTCCGGCTCAGGGTTGAAGCAGAAAAGGTAGGAGTGGATCCGGCGGTCGAGCAGGCGCTCGAAGATGGCCATCAGGTCCCGGTCGGACTCGCCCAATCCCACCAACGTGTGGCAGTTAACGTGCCAAGGACCGTAGATGTCGCGCGCGGCATCCACGATCTGCCAGTACTTCTCCCAGCGCAGACCACCTTGCGGCACGTCGGTCCGTATTGAGCGGAACAGTTCTTCGGTGACAGCGTCGAGCCCGATCCCGATGATGTCAGCGCCCGCATCCTTGAGCGTTCTTAAGCGCTCCTCGTTCAGCGTAGGTGGAGCGACGAGAAGCGAGAGTGGCGTGGCCACGCCAGCACGAATCCTCATAGTGATCTCGAGCGTGTCGCGGTAGGAGTGGCCGTGCGTCACCATCGAGATGCATAGCCGCGTGATGCGATCTTCGTAGCGGGCGAGCCGGCGCACCAACTCGTCGGTCTCGACCAATGGCCACTCCACGCGGATGAAGGACTTGTCCTCGTACTGTCCGGGGCGCGTCCGAGCCAGCCCGCAGTAGCCACAGTCGGACAGGCAACCCTCGTCGTAGCTGAGCAACAGGTTGATGCCTCCGAAGTCGAAATCGCGGGTGAATCGGCCCGACTTGAAGCGGAGTGCAATCGCGCTCGCGTAACTGATGCGCACCCAATCCGGGCTGCGTCGCGGCGCCATTTCCGGCTGGAGGATGGGCAGGAGCGTTTTCATTGTTCGGGGAAGTAGCACGAGCCTTCGGCTCGGACCGGGTGAGCCTCTCGATCGCGCTCCAAGGCTCGTGTGGTCGCCTGCCAGATAGCCTCCGCCACGGCAGGCGCGGGCACGCCCAACTCGCCCTCGGCGAGCTCGCGCTCGCACACAGCGGTGATCTGTGCGGGCTCGGCGCGCGACCAGCGCAGAGCTGCTTCCAACCGCGAAAGGCCCGCCGGCAGCGTGTTGAAGTCCCCGGCGACCAGGAGACTCTTGATCGTGTCTCCGTGGACGCCGACATAGATGCGAACAAACCCTTCAGGGGTCTTGAGGCCGGCGGTGCCGCGAGCGTCCGGCAGCGGACTGCGCTGGCGGACCCACTCGTCGTTGGCGTACTTCTCGCGGATGAGCGCATCCCTCCGATCCTGTTCCGCGACCTCCATCTCCCCCAGGCACAGCTCCAATCCGAGGGCGGTCGCGAAACCCTCGCGGACGTCGTCGCGTACGTCGAGCGCGCTGACCGCTCGGCCGAGCTCGCGTGACACTGTGGTCACCCGGTCCGTGACTCGCTCCACTGCTTTGTCGGAGAGCTTGGCGCCCGGGATCTTGAGCACCTCGAGCATGAGCGGGATATCCAGATCGGCAAGCAGGCTGGTGTGGAAGAGGAGCGCTCCCCGGTCGTCGACGTACAGGCCCAGGCCGGCGATCTTGCGCCCACCGACCTCCAGGTCGTTCTTCGACCTGAAAGCTGCGTCGATGCCGAGACGAGCCAGACCGGCGATCACGCCGTCCGCATAGCGCCGCAAGAGGTCCTTGGGTGCGATCCCGGCCGGGGCGCGTGTGCAGACGGCGACCCCGAGCTGGCCTGCTCCCATCAGGATGGCGCCACCGCCGGTCGGCCGCCGGCCATGCTGCACGCCACGCTCGGCGCAGGCCACGAGGTCGACCTCGTCCTCCAGGTTCTGGTAGCGACCCACCAGCGCGCAATGCGAACGATAGGTGTAAAGACGGAGCGTCGCCTCGAATTCCGAGCGCTCATCGCGGCCGTATCGCAGTATCAGCGCCTCGTCCGCGGCCAGGCCCTCGGCGGCTCCAACACTCTCATCCGTCAGATAGCGCCAGGTACTCATGCGTTCGCCCACGTCAGTGAGCAGCAGTACTCGTAAAAAGCGGGCTCGAGCCCGCGCTCGCGCGCATATGCGACAGCGCCGTCGGCTGGATAAGCGATCCCGTTGAGTCCGTGGTCGATGGCGGCGCGGTCCATCTCCTGCTTCATCTTCCCCATCGGCCGCCCGCAGCCGAGGTTGACCTTGGTGTCCGGCATGGCTTGCCTGGCAGTGGCGAAGAACTCGATGACGTCCTCCAGTGGCGGTGGCTTCAGGTGGGCCATCGGGGTGCCGACCAGCGGCGTGAGAACTACCAGGATCAGAGTCGAGACCGGGTAGCGGCGGATCATCTCGAGCGCTCTCCACTCGCCCAGGAGCTGTGCGTAGTGGAGGCCAATCACGATATGCGGGATGATTCGCAGTCCGCGCTCGGCAAGCAGCGCCAGCGACCGCTCGAAGTCGTCCGGGGTGAGGTCCAAGTGGTAGACCTCGCGGATCGTCTCCTCGGCGCCGATGATGTCGAGCATCACACCGTCGACGCCGGCTGCCACAAGTCCCTCGGCGAGCCGCGGCGAGACTACCCCGGAGTGCACGATCACCCGCATTCCGAGCTCCTCGCGCACGCGCCTCATCGCTGCAATGTGCGGGAGCAGCGGCACCCCTCCGGTGCGATTTGACCCGCCCGAGACCAGGATCCCCTCAGTCCCGGACGCCTGCAGCCGTTGGGCGGTGGCGAATAGGTCCGTGTCCATCTGCAGCGTGACCATGCCCTCGAGGACGTGGGTCTTGCAGTGATCGCACTGGAGCGCACAGGCAGTGCCTGTGACGCTGATGGGGAGAAAGCGGTTGTGCTTCTGCGGCCGCCATTCCGCCGTCTGCCAGCGCTTGAGGCCTGGGGCGTAGAACTCCATCGCGGTGCCGAAGCGTTCCTTGCGCAGCTTGAGACCGGGCGTTTCGGTGACCACGGTGCTCACTCCGCGACCGCTCCCTGGCGCCGGTAGCGTTCGATCTCGGCAGCAAACCAGGGGCGAAGCTGCTCCTCGCCGGTCAGCAACTGTGACAGCTCGGCGCTATCGGCCAGTTCGATCTCGACCAGCCAGGCCTCGTTGGGGTCTTCGTTGAGCGCGCCTGGCCGGGACACCACCTGCACGTTGCGACGAGAGACGACGCCTGACACCGGCGCCTGGAGCGGTCCGACGAACTTGGCCGCCTCGAGGTTGCCGAACGGCTCCCCTCGTTTCACGTTCTCACCTATCTCCGCCAATGAGATCTCGACAATGTCGCCGCTGGTTTCGCGGCCTAGCGGGTCGAAACCCACCCTGACCCTCCGCGAACCGGGTTCGAGCTCGACCCAGAAGTGACGCTCGGCGTCGTAATGCCGGTCTGCGCGGAGCCGGTAACCGCCGACCTCAAACCACCTCTCACGCACTGATCCTCTCCTCAAGTTCGCCGCGCACCGCGAACGAGCCGTCTTCCTCGACGACCAGCCACACGCCGGCTCGGACCTTAACCGTGCACGCAGCCGTGGCCTTTGGCTCCGGCCCGCGCAGCCAGTGCTCTTGGGCAAAGCGCCGCTCCCAGCTCTCCATAGCGCATAGCTCGGCGCGGCTCGGCTCGTCCGCGGCGGGCGTCAGCCCGAAGGCTTGCGCAAACGCGTGGACGAGCGCAGCAGTGGCCTCTTCCAGGGTGACGCCTGATAATCCCTCCGCCTCGAGTGACGAGACGTGGCGGCGCATGAGGCGCAGGAACTCCGCGCGGGCGCCCTCGGGCAGGGCGATTACACGCGCCATCACCTCGTGCGGGAAGCGGAAGATTACATTGCCGACGACGGTGACCGCATCGCCGATGCGGCCTGCGCCTGTGCCGCTCAGCTTGCGGTCCTCGACGACGATCTCGTTGACGCACTCGAGGCGCGCGTCGAGCCCCAGCGCTCGCAGCGCATCCGTGGCCGGCCCCAGCCATTCCTGATACAGGCGGTCGACCGACGCCGGGGCGCGACTGGCCGGCATGGTCACCTGGAAGAAGAGTTGGTCGGAATCGCAGTAGACCGGGCCGCCTCCGATCTGGCGACGAAACACCGGAAACCCCATCTCCGAGCACGCGACCAGATCCAGCTCGCCGAGGCGGCGGTGGAAACCGATGCAGACGTAGGGTTCCGCGGGTCGGCAGAAGGAGAGCACCGGTAGGTCATCCGGGCGCATGGCCGAGGCGATACCGTGCCAGAGGCTCTGCGAGCGCGCCGCCGACACGCGGCCGGCGTCGATCACTCTCAGCTTCGGCGCTCTGCTCATCTGACCTGGATCACCGGCAGGCGGCGGAAGGCTCGGACGCTGATCTGCGCGGCAAGCTGACGGGCCAGCTCTCGGAAGGCGGTCTGCTGCGGGCTACCGGGCACGGCCGCTGCGGGCTTCCCTGCATCAGCGCCCTCGCGGATCGCGTCGTCGAGCGGAAGCGCGCCAAGGAACGGGATACCAAGCTCGACACTGGCCGTCTTCGCGCCGCCGGTCGAAAAGGGATGATGGCGGCGCCCGCACTCGCACTCGTAGTAGCTCATGTTCTCGATCAGGCCGAGTACCGGCACGTTCAGCTGGCGGAACATCGCCGCGGCCTTGACAGCGATGTCGACCGCCATCCGCTGCGGTGTGCAGACGACCGCCACGCCGGTGAGCGGCACCGCCTGCGCCAAGCTCAGGGGAGCATCGCCGGTACCCGGGGGCAGATCGATGAGCAGGTAGTCAAGCTCACCCCAGTCGACATCACTCAGCATCTGGGTCACCATCTTGGCGACCATCGGTCCACGCCAGACCACCGCCTCGTTGCCCGTTTTCATGAGGATCCCCATGGAGATGAGCTCGACGCCGTGGGCCCGCACTGGCAGCAGCTTCTCCGTGTCCGTGTCGATTTCCGGCCGCTCCGCGGTGCCCATGACCGCGGGGATGCTGGCGCCATAGATGTCGGCGTCGAGGAGACCGACCCGTGCGCCCTCGGCGGCCAGGGCCACGGCCAGGTTCGCGCTCATCGTGGACTTCCCGACTCCGCCCTTGCCGCTCGCGATCGCCACGATGTTCTTGACGCCGGGCAGCAGGCCTGCGCGGCCGGCATTTGTGGGCCGAACGTTGGATGTCATCCGGACCTCGACTTGTGTGACTCCGGGCAGCGCCCCCACCAATTCTCGCGACGCGGTCTCGAATTGGGCCTTGACCGGGCAGGCCGGGGTGGTCAGCTCGAACGTGAAGCTGACCCGACCCCCGGTTATCTCGAGGTCCTTGATCATGCCCAGGGAGACAACGTCCCGACCAAGATCCGGGTCTTGGAGCGAAGAGAGAGTTCGCAGCACTTCCTCACGCGTTGTGATGTCCGGCATCAGAGGTGGTAGCCCTGCTCTTCGAGCAGCTCCTCCATGACGTCGCCGAGGATCATGTGCAGCCCAGGGTCGATGGCCTTGATCATGTCCAGGACACCAGTTAGGTGCCAGATCACGTAGAGCTCGGTCAGCGTCTTGTCGCTCACGTCCCAGGCGGTGCTCGTGGTGTGCAGCGTCTCCGGCGGCAGCGCCTTGCGCCAGAGCTGTAGGTTTCCTGAGATTTCCTTGGTGTCCGGGCCCCAGTCGGGAAACGCCTCCGGCTGGATCATGTCCGGGGATACCTGCGTCCCGGTGCCCATGATCTTGTAGATGATCCGGCCGTAGCCCTCGAGCGCCTCCTTGGCCGTGTGCAGACCGTTGTTGACCGCGACCTCACGCATGATCGTGATGATCCCGCCCGGGTTGTTGCCGCGCGGGCAGCGGAGGCAGGAGAAGCACTGCGAGCAGTCCCAGACATCCTTGTTCATCTGCTCCCAGACGAGGTCCACGTCCTGCCGGGCGACCGCCTGGGTGATCTTGCGCGGGCTGAAGTCGTAGAAGCGCGCCGACGGACAGGCGGCGACGCAGATTCCGCATTCGTAACAGCCTTTTAGATAGTCCGGGAAGCGAAGGTCGGCCTCGACCTGGGCCAGCATCCGCTCCTTGACCTCGCGGGTCGCTTCCGGGACCACGGTCGGCGACGGCATCTACTTCCCGCGCCTGACCAGAAAGCGCATCAACTTGCCTTCCTGCTCGAACCCAACCAGGTCGTGGCCCAGTCGCCGCGTCCATGTGTCCATGTCGGGCTTGGCGCCAGGGTCATCAGCGAGCATGAGCAAGGTCTGGCCGACCTCCACCTCCTTGATCGCCTTGGAGATCTTCAGGATCGGCATCGGGCACAGCATGTGCTGGCAGTCGAGTGTCTTGTTCGCCTCATCAAGCGCCATGTTTCTCCTCCTGTTTGGTGGTGGTCGGCGAGTTGCCGCCGGGCTCGAGCAGCCGCGACCAGTCGACGGTCTCTCCCTTCATGAACGTCCTTTTCACCCAGGACGGGGCCAGCTGCCAGCAGCTCGTGCACACCTTCTTGCCCGGGTCGACCGGGTTGACCTGGCAGAGCATGCACAGCTCGCTAGTCGGCACAGCGATAGCACCTCACCTGGTCGTGGTCGATTCGCTCGCGGATGATGGTGAATGCTTCCCGACCTGGCACCAGCCGTGCCCTCTCCGCCACGAGGGCGGAGGGTTTCAATCTCACCAGCCAGCCGGCGCCGTAAGGGTCGCGGTTCGCGATCAGGATGTCCTTGCCGAACGTCTCCTCGTTGTTGGCCACGATCTCTCCCGACAGTGGGGTCGGGAAAGGGCCGACCCACTTCGCGCTTTCGATGGTCGCTGCGCTCTGGCCGCCGCGCAGCACCTTACCCGGCGCCTTGAAAAGAAGGCTCACCAGCTTTCCGGCCTTCGTCTGAGCGACGTCGGTCATGCCCAGGGTCACTGTGCCGTCCTCCTCGAAGCGCGCCCACACGTCGCGCTCGATGTCATAGGACAGATCGGGCGGAACCCAGCACCCCTGGTAGACCTGCTCGGGGATCTCCATCTCATCAAGTCCCGCAGTCGATGCCCTCCGCCTGCAGCAGCGCCCTGTAGGCCTCCACTCCCTGCTCGCCGGTCACCAGGTCTTTCGCCTCCTCGTCCCAATTGGCGGGCGCAAGCTTCACGATCCAGTTGCCGTACGGGTCGGCGTTGAGCGCGGTGGGATTGTCCAGCGGCACCTCGTTGACCGCAACGATCTCGCCGGACAGCGGGCTGGGGATCGGGCCCACCCACTTGGATGATTCCACCGTGCCGGCGCTCTGACCGCGCGCGATGGTTCGGCCCACCTTCTTGGGTGTGACGACAATGATCTTGCCGGCGAGCTTCTGAGCGGGATCCGTCATCCCGATGCGGGCGGTGCCGTCCGCGTCGCGCTTGACCCAGACGTGCTTTTCCACCTGGTAGAGCAAGTCGTCCGGGATGTTGCAGTTGTTGACGGTCGTCATCTGCTCGCCTCCTCGACCGCAGCCGCGGATTCCTCGTGGGTCTCCCAGTGGTAGAGCAGCAGGTCGTAGCCGACCATGCGGATCTCATCCGCGAACTTCTCGAGGAACGCCTGGTCGCGGCCGCGCGGGTTGACCTCGCGCGTCATGCCCTCCGCACAGAGCGGGCAGTTCAAATCGAAGAACATACGGTCGCCGTCATGACGCGTTTGGAGGCTGTCCTTGTGGGCGGTGACCATGTGGGCATGAAGCTCTGGACGTGTCCCGGTCTGGCCGCAGAATGGACACTTCACGGCTGTTCCTCGGCTGCCGCCGCGGCTTCACTCACCGCCTGGTCGAGCAGCTGATACAGCTCGCGCAAAAGAGGCGAGGGCCGGCTGGACCCTGACCCCGGGTCCCAGACGACCAGCCCGGCCTGGGCGAGGTCCTGGAAGATGGCCTCGAAGCCTTCGCCGGCAAGCGCGTCCTGGCCGGCCAGGATCCTTCCGGCCAGCTCGTATGCCTGATGAGTGCTGAGAGCCAGCAGAGCGCGCCGCAGCACGGCTTCGGCCACGGCCCCCTGGGTCTCCGCCGGCGCGCCCGACTCGGTGTAGGTGTCGAGCGCACGCAGCCTCTCCTGGGCTCGAGTCACGGACAGTGCGCGCCCAGCGATGGCACTGCCAAGCTCGCTGAGGGCAACCCGCCTCATCCCACCGCCACCAGATGCGGGTCGAGCGCCATCTCGACCAGCTCGATGATGTCCTTGACCTCGATTTGGTCCTCCATGCCGAGGGCCTGAACGGCGGCCGTGTACATGACCACGTCCTTGGGGCAGGCCACCACGAAGTACTTGGCGTCGCCGAGCGCAACGGCCTCCTTGATGCGATTCTCACTCGGCCGCTCCTTGATCCCGGTGTCGTCCATCCAGATGCGTCCGCCGCCGGCACCGCAGCAGAAGCTGTTCTCACGGCAGCGGCCCATCTCGTGCACATGGACCATGAGCTTCTTCATCACCTGACGTGGCGCATCGAAGCCATTGTTGTAGCGGCCCAGGTAGCAGGGGTCGTGGTAGGTGGCCACCTTGCCGATCGGGCCGGCCAGCTCGAGCGCTCCGCTTTCCAGGAGTTCCAGGAGAAGCTGCGTGTAGTGCACCATCTTGTACTTGGCGCCCAGGGCTTGGTAGTCCTGGCCCAGGGCATTCAGGCTGTGCGGGTCGGTGGTCATGATCCGTTTGAAGGAGCACTTGGAGAGGACGTCCATGTTGTGCTGGGCGAGCATCTCGAACAGGCCCTCCTCTCCGACCCGGCGAACGTCGTTGCCACTGTTTCGCTCCGACTCATAGAGGATCCCGAAATCGACGCGAGCCTCGTGCAACACTCGCGCGACCGATTGCGTCAAGCGCTGCACCCGCGAGTCGTATGACGCGAAGTCGCCCACGAACCAGAGCACGTCGACCGGCTCCTTGCGGGCGTCCTTGATCGGGAAACCGAGGTCCTTCGTCCAACGGGCGCGCATCCGCTCCGACTGGTTGAAGGAGTTGCCGTGCTGCGCGAGGCTGGCGAGCGCATCCTGGAGCTTAGGTTCCATGCGACCCTGCTCGACCAGCTGTCGCCGCATGTCGACGATCTTGGGCACGTGCTCGATGTGCAGCGGACAGACCTCCATGCAGGCGCGACACGTGGTGCATGCCCACAGCGTCGCGTCCTGAATGGAGCCTCCCAGCAACGTGCGGTGGCCATCGCCCAGCTTGCGATGGCCACCGATCCCCTCCTCGTCGAGGAGTGCATCGCGCAGGTCCATGATCAGGAGCTTCGGCGAGAGCGGCTGGCCGGCGGCGTGAGCCGGACATACGTCCTGGCAGCGCCCGCACTCGGTGCAGGCATAGAGGTCGAGCTTCTGCTTCCAACCCAACTGCTCCACATCCTTGATCCCGATCGACGGCTTCGAGAGATCGGCTTTCGGCAGAGCGCCCTTGGGTGAGAGGTCGCGGAAGAAGACGTTGGGGATGCCGACGAAGATGTGCAGGTGCTTGGAGGTCGGGATGTAGGCGAGGAAGCCGAGGATGGCCAGCACGTGAGTCCAGTAGAAGAACTCGCCCACCGGCCTCGCCGAGTCGCCATGCAGCCCGAACAGACCGAAGAATCCTGCTAGCGCGGAGCTGGCCGGGCGCCACGTGGCAGACGGATCTCCGCCGGAGGCGACACGGAATGTGTTCTGCATGAGCATGTCGAACACCACCGCGAAGATGAGCAGGAGCACGATGGTGGCGTCACGCTCGTTGGAGCCTTTGAATCGCGCTGGCTTGACGATGTAGCGGTTAACGGCGGCCATGGCCAGGCCCAACATGACGATCACGTCGAAAAGATCCTGGGCCAGGGCGATCCAGGTGTGGCCGCCGATCAGAGCCAGGCTGAACCCGGGGAAGAAGCCCTCACCGAAGGCCTGGACGATTCCGGTGAAGAGGATCACAAAGCCGCTGAAGATCATCAGGTGAAGCAGGCCGGAGTACTTGATCTTGAGCAGTCGCGTGTGGAAGCCGATGTTGGTGACCAGTCCCCAGAGCCGGAGAGGGATGCGGTCGAACCGGTTCTCCCACGGCGAGCGGAAGATCGGGCGGAGCAGCCGGTAGAACCGGTATCCGGACCACGCCAGCGTGGCCACCGTCAGGATCGCCAGGACGATCGTCTTGGCGGGCATCGGCTAGCCGGCTTTCGCTTTGAGGCGCTCGGTGAGCGCCGGGAGCAAATCGAAGAGGTCGCAGGTGGTTCCGTAGTGGGCGACCTTGAAGATGGGGGCGTTGGCATCAGAGTTGATTGCGACGATCAGCTCGGAGTCCCGCATGCCCTCCAGATGTTCAGGGGCGCCCGAAATGCCGACCGCAAAGTAGAGCTTGGGCTTCACCGTCATCCCCGACTTACCGACCTGGCGCGTCTTGGGCAGCCAGCCGCTGTCGCAGACGGGGCGCGAGGCGCCGATCTCGGCACCGAGAGCCTTGGCCAGCTCCTCGGCGAGCTCGAGGTTTTCGGGGCCGCCGATGCCTCGACCGACGCTGACCAATCGCTCGGCCTTGGTGATGTCAACGCCCTCGCCGCCAGGCTCCGAAGCGGAAAGGAAGCGCGTGCGCAAAGAGGAAAGTGCGGTCGGAGGTTCCATGGTGGCCCGCCCGCCCTTGCCTCCCGATCGACCGGCCGCTTCCGGGAAGGAGCCCGCGACCACCGCAAATACCGCCGGAACTTCGGTCCTCGTGGTGGCGGTGATCTTGCCGCCGTACAGCTGGCTTCGAGCGACCACCGCCCCGCCATCCGCTTCGAGGCCCAGGCAGTAGGAGACCAGAGGGCGACCCGTGGCCGCTGCCGCGCCGGCGGCCAGGTCGATACCCACCGACGTGTTGCCGACCAGGACCACCTGAGGGTTCCGTGTGCGGATTGCTTCCGCGAGCACGGCAACGTGTGCCTCGGGGACATAGGGCGACAGGGCCGGATGCTCGACCTGGATCACCGTATCGGCGGCGCCAAGCTGCGAAGCCAGGTCCCCACCACCCGCGAGCAGAGCTTCCACTTCGCCACCCAGGCCGGCGGCCAGCGTGCGCGCGGCGCCAAGCAGCTCGAAGCTGATGGGCGCGACCCGGCCACCTGAAGTCTCGACGTAGACGAGTACGTCGCCCATGCTCAGGCCCTCACCAGGCGGCGCTCACCAAGCAAGGCGGCGATCTTCTCGGCCACCTCGGCCGCGCTGCCCGCCAACATCTCGGCTCCGCGCCCGGTCTCCGGCTTGGCCAGGGCGGTCACGGCCACGCCCGACAACTCATCGGCTGGAGCCACCGACACCGTCTCCAGTGCGCCCGAGGCCATCGCCTGGCGCAGCTTGCTGACCGGTACGTAGCGCGGAGGCTTCGGGGCGGCCTGCACACCGAGCACCGCCGGCAGGTCTAGCTCAAGGCTGGCCATCCGGCCCCCGGCGTACTCCTGATGGACTTTGACTTTGGCGCCGGCGACCTCCACCCCGCTGACGACGCTGACGTGAGGCCAGCCCAGTGCCGCGGCCAGGTAGGGCGCGGTCTGGCCGAAGAGATCGTCGGCGGCCTGGACGCCTGTGAGGACGAGGTCGGGCTGGAGCTGCTTGATCGCTTCGGCGATGGCGGATGCCGCGCGCCGCGAATCGAGCAGATCTCCACCGGCATCGACCTTCAACGCGGCGTCCGCGCCACGCGCCTTCGCGGCGTAGAGCGCCTGGTCGATGCCGGCGGCCGCCACCGCCACAACCGTGACCTTGGCGCCGCTCGCCTCTTTGAGGAGCACGGCTTGCTCCAGGGCATGGTCGTCGAACTCGTTCAGCTTCATCTTCACGGATGAGCGATCGATGTCCTTGCCACCCGAGTCGATCTCCAGCTCCTCAACCAGGTCGGGCACCTGCTTCAGCACCACGGCTATATGCATTCGTGACTCCTATTGCAATGCCTCGTCCACGAGCTCGATCACGTCTCGGACGAGCAGCTTGCCTTCATTCCCGGTCGACTTGACGGCGTCCTCGAAACGGGACACCTCGTAGGGACAGCAGACGACGAGCATCTCGGCCCCGGTCTCGATCGCTTCTTTGACACGCCGCTCGCTCAAGCGCTCGCTGGTGTGGTTGGCGGTGAAGCTGTCCAGCCACATGCCCCCGCCCCCACCACCGCAGCAGTAGCCGTTCTCCTTGCAGCGGAACATCTCGATGAACTCGAGACCCGGGATCTGCTGGATCATCTCGCGCGGCGCGTCGTACTCCCCGTTGTGGCGACCCAGGTAGCAGGGGTCGTGGAAAGTGACCTTGTAGTCAAGCTTTCGCTTCCAGGGCAGGCTGCCCATCAGCGGGGCCAGAAACTGCGTGTAGTGCTGGACCGGGTACTCGGCTCCCAGCTTCGGATACTCGTTGCGAAACGCGTTGTAAGCGTGCGGGTCGGAGGTGACCATGCGCTTGAACTCGTACTTGCCGAGCGTGGCGATGTTCTGCTCGGCGATCATCTCGAACAGCCCCTTCTCGCCGGCCAGGCGCTGGCTGTCGCAGGAGCACTTCTCCTCATGTCCGAGAATGCCCCAATCGACGCCAAGAGCCACCATCGTGCGGGCGAGGGCGCGGGCGGCATCCTTTCCCCGAGGGTGGTAGGACCAGTAGCACTCGACGTAGAAGAGGACATCGACCGGCCGCTTCTCCTTGGGCAGGATAGTGACCGGCACGCCCGCATCCGCGACCCAGTCGGCACGCTTGCGGGCCGGCTCGCCGAGCGGGTTGCCGTGGTTGAACGTGTTCTCGAAAGCCTTCTGCAGCTCGGGCGGGACGTTGCCCTCGGCGACCGCGACCTCGCGGACCGCGGGCATGATGCTGATCATGTTGACCTCCTTCGGGCAAACCCGAAGGCAGTTCATGCAGGTGGTGCAGAGCCAGAGGTCGGGGCTGGTGAAGAGGTCGATGCCGGTCTGGGTCTTGCGGAAGATCTTCCGTGGGCTGTAATCGCCGACGAGGTCGACCGGGCAGGCCGGCGTGCACTTGCCGCACTGGTAGCAGAAGCCCAGCGATTCGGCTCCGGCGAGGGAGGTGACCTTGTCGAGCATGCTCGTGTCGTGCTCCCAGATCACGCGCTGCTCGAACATCCGGTTCCAGTGACCCGAGATGTCCATGCCCTCGAATTCGAGGTGCTCCTCCTCCTTTGTGCGCCCGGGCTCGACCTTGGACATCACTCGGGGTCCCCGCAGAATCGCGGTGGCTGGGTGCGGATTTTGCGGGGCATTCAGACCTCCATTCGGTGGGTGCCGAGCAGGCGGCGCACGAGCTGCGGCAGGGGCGGGATCACCTTGTTGAACTCCTGGGTCATGCGCAGTCGGGTGATCGTGTAGAGGTAGATGCCGTAGACGCAGGCGAGGTAGACGTCGATCCCGAACGCCTCGCTGCCATACCGCGTGAACCCCACCGCCCGCCCGGTCTGGTTGACGAACGCGATCGCCGTCCCCACCTTGAGATAGGTTTGGCCGGCGGTCGATCCCTCGAGGTCGAACTCCTGCATCGTGACCAGCGGCAAGGCCCCAGTCCGCAGGTCCGGGTCCCACATCCAGCGCGTCCACATCCAATGCCGATCGGGGTCGTAGAAGTGAAGCGCCTCGCCGGCGATGTCGCGACGGATTGCAGGCTCGATCGCGGCCAGCGAATAATCAAAGCGGTCGACCCTGGCGACGACGGGCTCGCTGCCATGAAGCAGGTTGGTGAGCTCGCTCCGGAGCCTCTCGGCGCCGACGGTCGCGATGACCTCGGACGCGCGCCGCCTGGTGGCGAAGATCGAGCGCAAGAGGCCGCGAAGACGGTCGTCAGGCAGGTCGGCAAGGGTCTTCGGAGAAAGCACCTCCTGGAACCGCTGGGACTTGAGCTCGAGCTCCTCGGCGATACCCTCCATCTCGGGCAACTGGAGCATCTCCAAGGCCTGGCGCATGAACTCCTGCGCCGTCTCGGTGTCGACGACCTGACCCTGGACGACCCCGACATCCATCACGCGGTCACTGGAGCGCCCTGCGCGCGCCCGGATGCCGAACCTCGGGCGACGGCGACCGCCCTCATGGCCGCAGCGCCCGCCATCGAGATGCTGTCGTCCAGATCCTTCGGCCCGGCGGCCGCTCCGGCCACGAAGATGCCGGGCACCGACGTGCTCACGGTGTCAAACGCGCCCCCGGTCGGCTCGATGAAGCCGTGCTTTTCCTGGGCCACACCGAGGATGGGTCCCACCTCGCGGGTGCCCCGCGACGGCTCCATGCCCACCGCGAGGACGACGACGTCCATGCTCACCTCCATGGGCCGCCCCATGGTGGTGTCCTCGCCCTTGACTAAAAGCCGCCCGTCCTTCTGGATGATCTCGGTCACGATGCCCCGCACATAGTTGACGTGGTGCTCTTCCTGGGCCTTCCAGTAGATTCGGTCCTCCCAGAAGCCGTACATGCGCATGTCGATGTAGAAGATGAAGACCTTGCAGGACGGCACCAGCCGCTTGACCTCGATGGCCTCCTTCGAGGCGATGCCGCAGCACACCTTCGAGCACCAGGTGTTGCCGATGCGGCGGTCGCGCGAGCCCACGCACTGGATGAAGCAGAGGTGGTCGGGGGCCTTCCCCGTCGAGGGCACCACCACCCGGTGCTCCTTGAGCTGGGCCTCGAGGTCCTGGAGGGTGAGCACGTCCTCGTACTCGTAGTACCCGTACATCTGGGTCTCGCGACCGGGGTCGAAGTGCTGGAACCCGGTGGCGATGATCACCGCGCCGGCCTCGACGACCTCAATGGCTTCACCGCTGACGCAGGTGAGCCGGAAGTCGCCGGCGTCGCCCTCGCGGGCGGTGACCCGCGTCGAGGTCCGCACCGTGACCCCCGGCAGAGCCTCGACCGCGGCGACCATCTCGGCCATCGCCTCGGCGGCGGGCCGGAAGTCGGGGGTCAGCGCTGCGTAATTGGCCGCGTCGGGCATGCCGCCGAGACGATCGCGGGTCTCGACGATCACCGCCCGTCCGCCGAGCTCGCCGACGGCGCGGGCCGCGGTGAGGCCGGCGGGACCGCCGCCGATGATCATCACGGTGTCACTTGGCATTGGCGTCGTCCCAGGTGAGGAACTCGGTCTTCCCGCTGCGGAGCCGCTCGAGGTCGCTCTCGAACTCCACCCAGGCCTTCTCCCAGTCGATTCCCATCTTCTCGAGCAGCGGCCGGTAGTCGGTGCTGTGCCAGTGGAGCTGGCAGACCCGGTAGGGGTGGGCGCCCATCGCCAGGGCGGCGAACTGTGCCTCCGACATCACCGGGATGCCCACGTTGCGACCGTGCGCCTTGGCGGCGAACTGGCTCTTGTCGAGGGTGGTGACGCAGCCGGTGTCGTGGGTGATGGTGACGTCGGGGTTGGCCTCCTCCTTCATCCGCTCGATCTTGCGCAGGGTCGCGAAGGAGCGGGTGAAGTCGCGCTGCACCAGCACGTGGCGGAAGCCGAAGCCGCAGCAGTCGAACCAGGTCGAGTAGTCGGCGACCTTGGCCCCCAGCGTCTCGAGCAGCGAGGTCATGATCGCGGTGCGCTGGCCGCCGTAGATCTCCTCGTCGTAGATGGCGTCCTCGGCCACCAGCTTGTAGTAGTGGCAGGCGGGATGGACGACGCAGGTGATGTCCGAGAGGTCGACCACGGTGCGCTTCCTGATCTCGTGGCGCATCACATGGATCCACTCGCTGTAGTGGATCATCTCCTCGGGCATCACCAGCGGCTTGCCCATCCGGGCGAGGATGTCGCGCACCTGGGCGCGCATGTCGGGATGGCGCACCAGCTCCTCGCGCACCTCCTTGTAGTGCCCGTAGCTGGTGCCGCAGTGGATCACCGGGTAGAAGCCGGTGGCGTACGCCGCCGCGAAGTTGCGCATCGCCACCGCCGCCTGCGCGGGCGCGTTCGAGGTCGCCGAGGCGTAGTAGTTCCAGGCGGTGCAGGAGGTCTGGTCGCGGGGATCGTTGTACTCGGCCCCCAGCTCACGGTTGAGCCAGAAGATCGCCGTCGAGTAGCCGGGGATGTGGCCGCACTGGCCGCAGCTCTTGTGGTGCCAGGTGTGCCGGTTGGGGATCTTCTTCACCCGGCCGTACTTGGTGGTCACCTCGGTGTGGTCGTCGGGGACGCGCTGGACGATCCACTCGCCCTCCGCCTCCAGCTTGAGGATCTCCTCGCGGATGTCCTCGATGGGGGCGAGGTCGGGGTTGCGGGTGAAGCTGCGGGCGTGGACGACCTCGAGCGGGATGGTGCCCGCGGTGAGCGCCGAGGGAGCGCTGGGACCGCCACGGTTCGGATCAGGGGACGACAATGTCGTGGTCCTCCAGCAGCTCTTCCATGACGTCGTTGAGGATCATGTGGAGCCCCTCGTCCACCGCCTTGATCATGTCCAGGACCCCGGTCATGTGCCAGATCAGGTAGAGCTCGACCAGGGTCTCGTCGTTGATCTCCCACGCGGTGGTGGTGGTGTGCAGCGTCTCCGGGGGCAGCGCCCGACGCCACAGGTCCAGGTTCTTGGAGACGTCCTGCACCTCCGGCCCCCAGTCCGGGAAGGCCTCCGGCTGGAGCATGTCGGGGGACACCTGGGTGCCCGTCGACATGATCTTGTAGACCACCCGCTCGCCGCCCTCGAGCGCCTGCTTGGCGGAGCGCAGGCCGCTGGTGACGGCGACCTCGCGCATGATCGTGATCAGCCCCCCCGGCGAGTTGCCCCGGGGGCAGCGGTCGCAGCTGAAGCACTGCGAGCAGTTCCAGACGTCGACGTTGACGTGCTCCCAGAAGGTGTCCAGGTCCTCGCGGCAGACCGTCTGGGTGATCTTCCGCGGGCTGAAGTCGTAGAAGCGCGCCGAGGGGCAGGCGGCCACGCAGATGCCGCACTCGTAGCAGCCGTGGACGTAGTCGTGGAAACGGGTGTCGGCCACGACCTTGGCGAAGATCTCGGCCTTGAGCTCCGGCGTCGCCTGCGGCGCGACCGGGACGGTCATCAGAAGCAGACCACCGCCGCTGCCTTCGCCGCCAGGCTGTTGAACGCGGCGCCGCCGATCATCTTCACCCCGTCGATCAGCTCCTCGTAGTCGAGATCGTTGAGGTCGAGGCTGGGCTGGCAGCAGAGCAGCTCGACGCCGAGGTCGCGCGCCTGGTCGATGAAGTGGCTGAGCGGAGCCCCGGTGCCGTCCTTCTTGACGTACAGGTTCTCGGCGACCCCCTTTTTCAGCAGCGTGGGGCCGTTGATGGTGAAGTAGATCTTCACGTCCCACTCCATCGCCGCCGCGGTGGCGGCGAGGAAGAAGGGGGTGGCCGCACGCTGCGGGGTGTCCACCCCACTCGACTGCACATAGACGACGCTCTTGACGTCGTCGTCGTCGGTCATGGGCATCAGCCCTCCCGGCGGATCCAGAACTTGTAGACCCTGCCGTCCTTCTCCATGCGGAGGAGCTCGTTGCCGGTCTCGTCACACCAGGCGTGCATGTCCGGGTCGCTGCCCGGGTCGTCGGCGAGCATGAGCAGGGTCTGCCCCGAGTCCATCTTCCTCACCGCCTTGGAGACCTCGATGATGGGGATGGGACAGAGCTTGCCCAGGCAGTCGAGCGTGATGTCGGCCGTCTCGGAACCCACGGATATGTCCTCCTCGCTGGTCGCAGTATTCGTCCCGGGTGTGAGCGGTGTCGTCCCCCGGCCCGGGTGATTTTCCCCCGGGGGCGGGGGACCCCGCCCGCCCTACCGGTGGGAGAAGACGATCAGGAAGCAGACCAGGAAGACGGTCAGCACCACCGCGATCACCGCGACCTCGAGCAGGCCGCGCCGCCGCCAGGCCGCCAGCCGGCTGTCGAGGGCGGCGGGCATCACCTCGCCGCAGAGCGGGCAGGCGGTCAGCCCCACCCGCACCCGGGTGGCGCAGCGCGGGCAGGCGCTCGGGGGGCGGCGCTGCGGCAGCCGCAGGCCGCGCAGCAGCTGGAGGATCGGAGCCACCAGCCCCGCCCCTCGGGCGGACATCAGAGCAGCCCGCCGAGCCGCCGGCGGTGGATCGCCAGCCCCCAGAGGCAGAGGGCGGCGAGCACCGCGCAGCCCCAGGCGCCATAGCCGAACACCAGCCAGTCACGGAAGGGGACCCCGGCGAGCACCAGCGCCGGCGCCGGCACCGACGCCTCGCTCCCCGGCACCAGGCCGGCGGGCGCGTGGGTCGCCCCGAAGCCGGCGGCGGCGCCGTCGCCCGCGGTGGTGCCGAAGTCGAGCCGCTGCCCGATGGTCAGGCCGCCGTCGAGGCCGTCGCCGCCGAGGCCGTCGCCGCCGAGGCTGCCGGTGCCGGGAAGCAGCCCCAGGTCGGGGACCGGCGGCTGGGCGGCGAGGCTCTGCACCGTGTGGCCGAGGTGGAGGCTGAAGCCGTTGTTGGCGAACGAGTTGGTGGAGAAGAACTGGCAGGTCGAGGTCGGTCCGGGAGGCGGCGGCACCGGCTGGGGTGGGGCGGGCAGCGCCGGCGGCGCGGGCAGGTTGCTCCCCGGATAGCAGGCCTGGGGGATGGGGAAGCCGGCGGCCTGGAGGTAGTCGAGCGGGTTCTGCAGCTGGGCGAAGTCGAGCCCCGGCCCGGTCAGCTCCTGGTCGACGGGGTTGAGGCCGAAGCCCCTGGCAGGGTCGGTGACCACGCTCGAGGTCACCACCGAGCAGCTGAACCGGAAGCCGAAGGCGCCGAGGCTGAACTGCTGCCCGCCAGGGATCATGCTCGGCGCGGCGGTGTTGATCTGGGTGGCGACCTGGTTGCAGTTGGTGCTGTCGACGTCGCCGTAGTCCCTGCCGTTGACGGTGAGGTGGAGGAAGCGGGCCTGCTCGGCGCGCACCGGCGGCTTCGCCTGGCCGAGCGTGGCGGCGGCGAGGTCGAGCACCAGCCCGTCGGCATGGAAGGTGCCGCCGAGGGCGTCGATGCTCCCGAACACCACCTGGTTGTGGGCCCGGGGGATGCCGTCGGAGCCGGAGTGGAACTCGGAGACGGTGGTGACCCCGGAGGTCCCGAAGATCGACGAGGAGGCGATCGCCCGGTCCACCCCGACGGTGGGGCGGTGGAAGTAGGCGAGCAGCGCCCGGGCCTGCCGCAGCCGCGCCAGGTAGCCCGGCCGCGCCTGGGTCGGGGGGGAGACGTCGAAGGCGCCGAGGTGCGCCTGGGCGTTGGCGTCGGGGGTGGCGTCGGCGTGGGCGACGCCGTCACCGACGATGACCTGCTTCGGTGGCGCCTGGGGGCAGGCCGGCGGGGCCAGCGCCACCGACTTCGGCTGGGACGCCCCGGGCTCGCAGGGGAAGGCGGTGCGGGCGTCGCGCGACTTGGCGCTGTCCGAGGTGGCCCGGGCGAAGAAGGCGTCGACCGGGAACTTCTGGATCTGCTCGCAGTAGGGCGCGAAGGTGCTGATCAGGCAGGCCGCGGTGGGGTAGTTGTCGAGGAACAGCCCGAGCTCGGCGGGGGTCGCCAGCGCCTTCGCCGAGGGGTTGCTGTCGGCCAGGGTCGCGGCGTAGGGGAAGGACTCGACGAAGGCCTGGTCGAAGGTGGGGTGGTACTGGCCGGGGACGAGGTGGAACTCGAGCCCGGCGCTGCTGCCGCTGTAGGAGATGACGCTCGGCGGCGCCGCCACCGGGGTGGGCCGGAGGTCCGGCTGGTACCCGGCGAGCGCCCCGGTGGGGGCGAGCACGGTCGCGGCGGCGAGCGCGAGGCCGGCCAGTGCGACCCCGCCGGACAGTGCGGTCAGTCCCCTCCGGGCCATCACCATCCCTCCCGATCAGCCGGCGCCCGTGCGGGCGCGGCCTCCGAACCCCGGATCATCCGCCGGATCCATTCGTCGACGTCCACGCCGGCAGCACGGGCCTGCTCCTCGATGCGCCGCTTCTCCGGCGCCTCGAGGTGGAGCAGCACCTCGGCCACTGCCGGCCACTGCCTGCCATCCCCTGCTCCTCGGGTCCCCGTGCGGCGGCCGCCCGCCGCCGGAGCCTCGCCGCTGCGCGCCCCCTCGGGCGCCCGCGCCAGCAGCTCCCGGCCCAAGTATGCGGTCTCGAGCAGCTCGGGGCGGCGGCGAAGCTCGTCGGCGGTGCCGCTGAAGGCGACCCGGCCCTTCTCCAGGACCAGGGCGCGGCCGGCGGCGGCGAGGGCGAGGTCGGTGTACTGCTCGACGAGGACGACGGCGATCCCGCCGCCGGCGATCTGGCCGAGGATCTCGTAGATCCGGCGGGTGACCAGCGGCGCCAGCCCCAGCGAGAGCTCGTCGACGAGGAGGAGGCGGGGACGGCCCATCAGGGCGCGGGCGATGCCGGCCATCTGCTGCTCGCCGCCGCTGAGGCGGCCGGCGGCGACGTCGAGGCGCTGGCCGAGCTCGGGGAACCAGCGCAGCACCTCGGCGAGGCGGCCCTGCTCCTCCGCCTGGGGCAGCCGGGCGGCGCCCACCAGCAGGTTCTCGCGCACCGAGAGCCCGGCGAACAGCCGCCGCCCCTCGGGCACCAGGGCGATGCCGTGGCGGGCGGCGCGGTCGGCGGCCCAGCGGTCGATCCGGGCGCCGTCCCACCAGAGGTGCCCGCTGCGCTGGCGGATGCTCCGCGCGAGGGTGCGCAGCAATGTGCTCTTGCCCGCACCGTTGGCGCCGAGGACGGCGAGGCAGTCGCCCTCGCCGACCTCCAGGCTGCAGTCCTGGAGCGCGATCACGCCGCCGTAGGCGACCTCGAGCCGCTCAGCGCGAAGCACCGCCGCCTCCCCTGAGCGCCTCGGGCGACCCCCACTCCGGCCCCGGCGGACGCGAGCCCGGGGCCGCGGCGGGCGCGGCGGCCGCGACCGCCGGGGTGGGGGCGGCGGCGACGGCGGGGAGCGCCTCGCCGGCCTCGCGGCCGAGGTAGGCGGCGATCACCACCGGGTCGCGACGGATCTCCGCGGGGGTACCCTCGGCGATCAGCCGCCCGAAGTCGAGCACGTAGATGTAGTCGGCGATGTCGAGCACCATCTGGACGTCGTGCTCGACCAGCAGGATGCCCAGCCCGAGCACCTCGCGGATCCGCAGCAGCAGCCGGCCGAGGGCGGCCGACTCCGACGGGCCGGCACCCGCCGCGGGCTCGTCGAGGAGGAGGCAGCGAGGACGCAGGCAGAGCGCGGCGGCGATGTCGACGAGCCGCTGCCGGCCGCCGGGCAGGTCGGTCACCTGCCGCTCCAGCTCGTCCTCGACACCGAGGAAGGCGGCGGCCGCGGTGACCCGCTCGGCCGCCGGCGCCACGGCCGTGCCCGGCCTGCGGCTGCTCTCGCTGATCCGGGCCATCAGCATCAGGTTCTCGCGCACCGTCAGCCCCTCGAAGAGGTCGACGCTCTGAAGGGTGCGGGCCAGCCCCATCCGGGCGCGGCGGTGGGCGCTGTGGGGGGCGAGGTCGCGGCCCTCGAAGAGCACCTGTCCGTGCTCCACCGGGGTCAGGCCGCTGACGACGTTGAGCAGGCTGGTCTTGCCCGCGCCGTTGGGGCCGATGACCGCGGCGATCTCGCCCGCGTCGACCCCGCAGGTCACCCCGTCGAGGGCCTGGACCCCGCCGTAGCGGACCCCGATCCCGCGGGCCTCAAGCAGGAACATTGCGGGTGATCTCCGAGGTGACGGCGAGGCGCCGCGGCGACCGCCAGAGGCGGCGAGGCAGCCGTCCGGACAGGCGGGCGAGCTGCTCCCGCCCGATCAGCACCAGCAGCAGCCCCACCCCGGCGACCAGGTTGGTCGCATTGGGCCCGAAGCTGCTGTCGGCGAAGTGACGGGTCAGCTCCGGGGGCATCCAGCCGTAGAGCAGCCCGGCGGCCAGCGCCGCGGCGACGCTGCGCTGGCCGGCGATGACCACCAGGCCGAGCAGGAAGATCGACTGCAGCGGGTGGAAGGGGGCGGGGCCGACGCTCTGGAGCTCGAGGGCGTAGAGCACCCCGGCGAGCCCGGCGAGAGCGGCGCTCAGCGAGAAGGCCAGCAATTTGGTGCTGACCAGGTCGATGCCGCGGACGCTCGCCCCGACCTCGGTGGTGCGCAGCGCGATCATCCGGCGGCCCAGCGACGAGCGGCGCAGGCCGGCCACCAGCAGGCAGCAGCCCACCAGCACGCCGAGCAGCAGGTAGTAGAGGGTGTGCTCGGAGGTGAGGTCGAGGCCACCGAGCACCGGGCGGGCCACGTTCACGCCGTTCTGGCTCCCGGTGAGCGTGGAGTTGTTGAAGACCGCGTCCTGCATCACCTGGGCGAAGCCGAGGGTGACCACCGCCAGGTAGACGCCGCGCAGGCGCAGCGCGGGCAGCCCCACCACCACGCTGACCGCGGCGGCGGCGAGCACCGCGACCGGGCCGGCGAGGTACAGCGGCAGCCCCACCCCCGGGGCCATCAGCCGGGCGGCGACGAAGGCCCCGACCCCCATGAACGTGACCTGGGCCAGCGAGGTCTGGCCGGTCCAGCCGGTGAGCACCACCACGCTGAGGGCGGCGACCGCGAAGATCAGCGCGAGCGACATCGAGAGCAGCCGGGCCGAGCCGAGCATCGAGGGCATCGTCGCCGCGGCGGCCGTGAAGGCGGCGAGGGCGGCGAGGGCGGCGAGCGAGGCGGTCTGCCGGCGGCTCACGCCCGCTCCACCACCAGCCCGCCCCGCCGCTGGAGCAGCAGCACGGCGAGGATGAACACGAACACGGCGACGTCGGCGCTTCCCTGGGTGGTGGGAAAGAACTCCTGGGCGAAGGTCACCAGCTCGCCGAGGATCAGCCCGCCGACCAGCGCCCCGGAGAGGCTGTCGATGCGGCCGAGCAGGGTCGCCCCCAGCGCCTGAAGGGCGATGAGGGTGAGGAGGAACGGGGCGACGGTGCGGATCACCGGGCCGAGCAGGATGCCGCCGCCGAGGGCGATCGCCACCCCCAGCATCCAGCTGCCCACGGTCACCAGCCGGACGTTCACGCCCTGCAGGGCCGCCACCTCGGGGTCGGCGGCGACCGCGCGCATGTGCAGCCCCAGCCGGGTGGAGGTGAGCAGCCGGTTGAGCAGCACCGCCGAGCCGGCGGCAACGGCGAGCACCACCAGGCCGTCCACCGGCACGGTGATCCCCAGCAGGCTGAGGCTGTCCGGCGACACCAGCGGCGGCGCCGAGCGGGGAACGTTGCCGAAGATGATCCCCACCAGGCTCTGCACCACGAGCAGCACGCCCAGGCTCGAGACCAGCTTCACCGTCGGGCTGGCGCGGCGCAGCGGCCAGCCGATGAGCTGGCCGATGCCGAGGCCGACGGCGGCGCCGAGGGCCACCACCGCGACCACCGCCACCGGGGTGGGCAGGCCGTGCTCGCGGAGCGCGATGTAGGTGAAGGCGCCGAGGGTCGCCATCCCGCCCTGGGCGAGGTTGAGGGTGCGGGTGGTCCGGTAGATGGCCACCACCCCCATGGCGAGCAGCCCGTACACCGCCCCCTGGATCAGCCCGAGAACGGCGTCGGTGGCGTACGTCGAGACCGACGCCACGACCGGGATCACGGCGGGCAGTGCCAGCTGTGGTCGTTCCAGTGCAGCGCCCCGCCGCTGATGGTCACGAACTGGGCGCAGCGGTGGGGCGCGTGCCCCGGGTAGTCGGGATCGACGCCGAGGCGCAGGTCGAGCGGCGGGGTGAGCCCCAGGTCGAGGTTGGTGATGCCGTTCAGCGCCTGGATGATCGCCGCCTGGTCGGCGTGGAGGTCGGCCGACAGCGGGAGGCTGTTCACCACCCGGGCGAAGAGCTGGGCGCCCAGCCAGCCCTGCTCCAGGACCGAGTCCCGCGCCGTCCCCGGGAAGTAGTGCTCGACGGTGCTCAGCAGGGCCGACGCGACCCCGCCCGCCTCGTAGGGGAGGAAGGGCGAGAGCGCCACCGCCCCGTCCTGCTCGCCGCCGGGCTGCCCGAACTGGGCCGCGTAGCGGGGGTCGTAGCCGATCTCGTAGTTCACCCACTTGGGGTGGTAGCCGATGCTCTGCGCCGCCTGGACGAAGCGGTCGCCGCAGCCGATGTCGCAGAACCACATCATCAGGTCGACCTTGTCGGCGGCGAACTTCTGGACGATCTGGTCGTACTGCGAGGCGGAGGGGTCGACGGTCTGGACGGACACGTTGTTGTAGCCGAGCTTCTTGAACTGCCCGACCGCTCCGGCCTCGGCGGCGGTGAGCTGCGAGACGTTGTAGCCGAAGATTCCCGGGTGGGTGAAGGCGAGGTGGTCCTTGGCGTACTGGGCCATGATCGCCCCGGCGTCCTTGATGGGCACGTCGACGCTCACCTGGTTGGGGAACTTGAAGGCGTTCTCCTCGTAGGGGTCGATGCCGATCAGCGGCACCGCCTGGCCACCGTTGTCGGCCCCCGGGCTCGCGAAGTAGGGGTCGACGGTGTCCTGCCCGAAGGGCGAGACCATCGAGACGATGGCGAGGACATGGTCGTCGGCGACCAGCTGCTTGGCGTCGGCGAGCGCGTTGGTGTTGCTGGTGGCGTCGTCGAGCACCTCGTACTGCACCCGGCAGCCGTGCACGCCACCGTGGGCGTTGGCGTCCTGGAAGTACGCGCTGGCGGCGTTCTTGGCCTCGGGGAACTGGAAGAAGCCGGAGAGGGAGACGATGCTCCCCACGGTCATGACGCCGTTGCTGAAGGGGCAGACCGAGGGGGCGACCGCGTTGGGCACCGAGGGCCGCCGGGCGGCGGGGGCGCCGCCGGCCACGGTGCCGGTGCCCCGGGTGACCCCGCCACCGGAGCTGACCGAGCTCGCCGCGCCGCCCTGCGGCTGCTGCGACGAGCCGGACGCGCCCGCGGCCGGCCCGGTGTCGGGCAGCGCGGCCGAGCCGGTGGTGCCGCCGCCCTGGACGGTCGCGGCGGCGGTGGCCTGCTCGCGGGTGGTGAGGACGTGGTACAGGCCCGCGCCGAAGCCGACGGTGAGCACGATGGCGAGCACCGCGGCCGCGATGAACAGCTTCTCGACCCGGGTCAGCAGCATCCCATCTCCTCGCCCCCTCCCCCACGACTCTGTGTGCGAATCTACCGCTTTCCGGAAGGGAACGCCGTCCCCCCTCGGGGTGACGCCCGCTCACCCACCCCGGGGACGCTGGACGCACTCGCCTCGCACCAGCCCGCGGGCCAATTCGTGACCCGCCCGATCCGGTATGTCAAAGACCGAAGGGGTCAGCCCAGCGAGACGGCGGTGACCCGCCCGTCGTTGCCGACGGCGTAGACGCTGCCGCCGCCGACGGCGAGCGGGCTGCGCACCCCGCTCTTCAGGGTGAGCTTCTGCAGCAGCTTGCCGCTGGTGGCGTCGAGGGCGAGCAGCTGACCCTGCTCGTCGGCGGTGATCACCCGCGAGCCCACCAGCACCGGTGGCGCCAGGGTGGTGCCCAGCTGCACCGCCCAGAGCTCGCGGCCGGTGGCGAGGTCGAGGCGGTGGAGCTTGTGGAAGCTGCGGTCGAGGACGAGGACGCCGTCGCCGGCGGGCAGCGGCGCGGCGACCACGCCCGAGGCGATGGTGGTGGTCCACAGCACCCGGCCGGCGCCGGCGTCGAAGGCGTCGGCGCCGCCGATGGTCCCGACCATCACCTTGCCGGCGCTGAGCACCGGGGTGGTCAGCGGCAGCCCGGTGGTGGCGGTCCTCCAGAGCTGGTGGCCGCTGCCGTTCAACGCCTGCACCGCGTTGTCCCAGGCGGCGACGTAGGTGGTGTCGCCGTCGGCCGCCGGCGGCCCCGGGGTGAAGGCGGCGAGAGCCGAGAGCGAGCTGGCCCTGGCGTTGCCGGCGTCGACCGCGTAGAGGCCCCAGCGGATCGCCCCCGACTCGGCGCGGCCGCCGACCAGCTCGAACCGCGACCCGGTGGCGACCAGGCCGCCGGCCGAGGCCGAGGGGATGTCGAGGCCCTTGCCCGCCAGGTCGTGGCTGCTCATCGAGACCACGTGGAGGATGGCGTGGACCCCGCTGGTGGGCTGGTCGGGCCGCGACTCGACCACCCCGACCGAGCAGCCGCTCACCGCCGGCGGGCCGACGTTGTTGCCCTTCTGGTCGGAGGTCGACCAGTGCCAGCGCTCGATGCCGTCGGCGGGCGACAGATCGGCGACGCCGCCCTGCTGCCCGACCAGCAGCTCGTCCCCCACCAGCGCCACGCCGCCCGAGGCCTTCCCGGGGCGGGTCCAGCGCACCGCCAGGATGCCGCTGCCGCCGGTGCCCTGGCCGGAGTGGAGGGCATCTCCCTGGAGCTGCCCCCAGACCAGGGAGCCGCACGAGGATCCCCGCGAGGCGATCGCGGCGACGGCGATGACGGCGGCGGCGACCACCACGATCGCGGCGCCGATGGCCGCGGTCCAGCGCGCGGGGAGCGGCAGACGCCGCCGGCCAGGCATGGTGGGGCAGTGTAGGGCTAGATCCCATAGGGTCTTGTCAAGCCTTGGG
>JRHI01000530.1_pt1 | contig 40526 bp, 36 predicted proteins | sample 215371 | NCBI WGS metagenome assembly JRHI01 (sample SAMN02929681, study PRJNA255918) | sediment metagenome | biome: cave system; feature: Ice Cave; material: Sediment; isolation source: sediment from deep within a dark volcanic ice cave with no known source of... ... | reverse complement strand
ACAGTCGCTCTAGAAGCCGACCTGTCTGACTTTTCAAACAGACTCTAAGAACAATACCTTTGCTCATATCGTCGGGGAGAACAATTTGCAAAGTAAGAGCGTAAGTTACAACACAAAATCTCCCGGCCGAGATCTTTTTAGAGGAGGTAATGCAAGCGAACCGCAACTTGGCAAAGTTCGCCCCGGCAAAGAATATGATGACACGAATGATAACGATACCTTGTATCCAGGGAAAAGCCCAAGCGCTGATGGACTTTCTACATTTCAAGAGGTAATGGGACCAAGAGGGTGGTGGAAACTACCAGCAGGGTCGCTTGTCCCTTCTGGAGTCCATTTTATCAATGATCACGGCGCTCACTGGGCGCTTGAGCCAGATCGCCCTATATCGGTTGACGAGTATATAAATATCGTTACAACAAGTTGGTTTGTAGGTTTATGGCAACGTGTAAACTGATTAATACTTTTTTATGAATGAAAGGTACAAAACCATGATAGAGGATATACTCGATCAGGCCATTCAAGAAAATGAAGATGAACAAGATCGGCTTCTCCGAACGCTAGCCAATACACCCGATGAAACACTTCCAGTCATCATACAAATCTTTAAGAACGCAGGGAAGATTTATTGGAAGCCAGCCATGAAAGTTGTTCGTCTCGTTGGATATCCACATAATGTAATAGCAATACCTCTTATCATTGAGCATGCAAGCGATGGGAATTCTTTAGCACGTGAGGAGGCGCTACTCGCACTGAGTGAGATACCGCCAGATGTTATTATCCCTTACTTACTGGAGATTTTTTTAGGCAAAGAGCAGGGCAGTAAGTCGTGGGCATACCAGGTTGAAGATATATGTATGATGTTTTGGTCGGTAGAACCAATGTATACCATACGTTGTGGCCCGGCAATAGCTTATCTGCTGAGTAGACACGATTTACCTCATCAGCCTGACACACTTACATTGCTGGAAGTACTCGAAAAGATCGGACCTGACTGCGCTTATTATGCACTACCTCCGCTCGTTGATCTTATAGAAAGGGAGGAGAGGAGTGACGTAGTGAAAAAAGCACGGGGGTTAATAGCTTCTTTTAGCCCTCTATCACTTGAACCTTACACCCGCCTTGTTTCAACTGTACATGGTTAGGATATCCCTAAGATCATCTCCCACGGCACTCTGGCGCAACCGTGACTATCTCTTACTATGGGGAGGGCAGGTCGTGTCTGCCATTGGCACACAGGTGTCGGACTTTGCCTTCCCATTGCTCCTGCTCGTCCTCACAAAATCTCCAGCGCAAGCGGGCTTTGTGGCCTCGCTTGGTGCCTTACCCTATCTCGTCTTTAGCTTGCCTGTCGGTGCGCTTGTAGATCGTTGGGATCGCAAGCGGGTGATGATTCTCTGTGATACAGTACGTGCTTTGAGCCTTGGAAGCATTCCTCTAGCCATGCTCATTGGTCATCTCACCGTCATTCAACTCTATCTTGTGTCACTGATCGAAGGCACAATGTTTGTCTTCTTTAACATTGCAGAAGTGGCGTGCCTGCCACGTGTTGTCACGAAAGAGCAATTACCAACCGTTGCTGCTCAGGTGGAGGTGACGAATAGCCTCTCATTTTTATTTGGGCGCTCGTTGGGTGGACTCCTGTTCAGCATTGGGAGCCTGTTCCCTTTTCTTGCCGATGCTTGCTCATACGCTGCCTCTGTCGTCTCACTGTTCTTTATCGAGACGAGTTTTCAAGATAAACGTGAGGCGGCACCGCGTACATTGTGGGTCGAGATTGGTGAAGGGCTACACTGGCTCTGGCAACAACCACTGATCTGTTATATCGCGTTTCTTGGCTGTTCCGTTCATATCGTCGGATCGGGCATGATTTTGATCGTCATTGTGCTGGCCCAACAACTGCACGCTTCATCCTTTGTGATAGGTATTGTCCTGGGTGTTGGAGGCATTGGTACACTCTGTGGTGCCCTGCTTGGCGGCTTTGTGCAGAAGCGACTCAGCTTCTCGTTCTCGACGATTGCCACACAATGGCTAGTCGCATTGCTCTTTCCTTTCTATCTTCTCGCTCCAAATGTAGTGATTCTTGCCCTGATTGTAGCACTCGTTTCAGCTTTCGGCACAGTCTATGGAGTTGTGCAACTTGGCTATCGCTTAGCTCTCATTCCAGATGCTTTACAAGGACGAGTCAATAGTGTATTCCGACTGATCGTCTTCGGCGGTGATCCCCTCGGCTTCGCTCTGACAGGATTGTTGTTGCAAGTATTTGGAACGACCTTTACACTTACATGTTACGTTGCCATAAACCTTCTTATAGCCATAATAACGATGCTTAACCCGTATGTACGTAATGCGCCACGAATAGCCAGTGTCAAAAAGATATAATTTCTTGTGTTATCTGCTATACTGTCTGCATAAATGTGGACTATCAAGAGAACTATTTGGAGGAAAGAACATATGCCAGTCGAGATGGCCGGAGATGAACTTGGCGAAATTGTCGCTCAAGGCCATACTCTGCCCATTTTCATGTGCTTCATAAGATACATATAGGCATATCAGACGCACAAAGGCCGTGAGTGATAGGTTGTCAGACTCACGGCTTTTGTGCGTCTTCGTGCTTGTTGCTTATATGACCATTTTGACTGGAGAACACTCGTGCTAAGAAATCTATCTTTGCTCTTGTTTGCTAGAAAAGCTTCTCTACTACAAACGCATGCTCCGCGCATGCACTTTTGGAGCATTATCACCATCTTTATCGGTCTCGGCTTCTACATTGGTGTCTGGACTGTTCTTGTCGCCGACCTAGCGAATGCACTCAGACTTTCTCCTACACTCCTGGGTATCGCACTCTCCTGTTTTTCATGTACGGGTATCGTATTACTTCTGTTTGGAAGCTCTCTTGCTAATCATTTCACGAGGCGATGTATTCTGTTACTTGGTGTTGGTGGACTTGGTCTCTTCTTCATCACTCTTGTTTTTGTCTCGCACTATGCCTTGCTACTTGTCTTCCTCCTGCTCGGAGGAGCTTGTGCTAGTTGCTACGATCTTGCCGTGAATACCATTGGTGGTGACTACGAGCGGCTCTATGGGAGTAAAAGCATGACCCTCTTTCATGCAGGCTTTAGTGGAGGTGCGGCTCTTGGAGCCATTGGAAGTGCTACAGCTCTCGCCGGTGGCATCGGCTTTCGAGCTATTTATGCAGCAACAGCGATGTTGTTTCTGCTTTTGGCTGGTGTTGTTCTCTTGCTTCCATTGCCTTCTGCTGGCTCGGCAACCTCTGTAAGAGAGGCTAATATTGCTCACGTGAAGCCTCCTCTTCCATCTACCATGATGCTTCTTGCCGTTCCTGTGATGGTATTGGCAATTATGTTGGTGTGTTTGTCTTTCTTCACTGACGGAGCCCTTGAAGGATATACTTCCGTGTACCTGCGCGATTTGCTTGGCTCAGGTGCTCTGCTTGGAGGAATGGGAATAGCAGCCTTTTACCTCATTGGTATGATTGGGCGACTAAGTAGTACCGCGGCCCTGCGACGCTATGGAGATCGTCTCGTCATTACTATGGCAGGAATGCTTTCTGTACTTGGGATGATCCTCGCACTTTCCACAACCTCTGTACCGTTTGCTGTCAGTGGACTTCTGCTCGTTGGCTTGGGTCAATCACCCCTGGTTCCAACGGCCTTTTCTCTGGTTGCGCGTACGGGACCACAACAAGGGGCGCGTGCGGTTGCCCTCGTGACCGCTTTCGGCTACTCGATCTTTCTCATCAGCCCACTCCTGATCGGTTTCCTAGCAACTATCCTCTCCTTACGAATTGCTCTTCTTTTGACGATTGTCACGTCCGTGGGGGTCATACTCATTGCACAACGTCTCCCTAGGTCTCAGCATAGAGATCAGTGATGTGAAAGGGATTGGGGTATAATTTTAGCAAATACGAAAATAATCATTTTGAGAAGAAGGAGAGCAGAGCAATGGTTGTTGGCGATGTCACTACTGCAGTAGATGTCCTAGTGCTGGGTGCTGGACCAGGAGGCTATGTTGCCGCTATTCGTGCGGCACAATTGGGGCGCTTGGTGACGCTGGTTGAACCGGGGCCGATGGGTGGAACCTGTCTGAATCGTGGTTGTATTCCTCTGAAAGCGTTGCTTTCCTCTAGTGAACGGTATCAGCAGACGCGTCAGGAAGATTTGGCGCTGATGGGCATTGAGGCTGAGTCAGTCTCCTTCGATTGGATGAAAATGCAGGCATGGAAGCAGAGTGTGGTAGATCGTCTTTCTGATGGGGTGCGCCGCCTGATGACTGGCAACAAAATTGAAACAGTCATAGGCAAGGGCTGGTTTATCAATGGGCAAGAGGTGCGTGTGGAGGGTGAGTATGGTTCGCATCATTTTAAGTTTGAGCAATGCATCATTGCCACTGGCGCAGAGGCTGCTCCTGTCGCGGACTTGCCCTACGATGGCAAAGAAGTGTTGACTCCTGAACAGGCACTGCAATTGAACGAGCTTCCTCCATTGCTCAGTGTGGCTGGCGATGATTATATTGCTCTAGAGATGGCGACGGTCTTTGCACGACTCGGTGTCAAAGTCAAGTTGTATTCACCAGGGGAGCAGCTCTTAGCTGATGTTGATCCTGCGGTGTTGCGACTTGTTCAGGCAGGCTTACGCAAATTGGGTGTGCAGGGAGTTACAAAGACACCTGCTATAAAAGTAAGTGAGCGTCCACTCGTGATCTCACATGGTGCTGAGCCAAATACACAAGGATTACACCTGGATGCTGCGAAGGTCGTTTTGAATGAGCAGGGTGGTATTGCTGTAAATACTATGCAGCAAAGCAATAGGAAAGATATTTATGCCGTGGGTGACTGCACAGGTGGACGTGCTTTAGCTACCATTGCGATCAAACAGGGGAAGGTTGCTGCCGAGGTCATTGCTGGTCAACGTGTGCAGTTCGCGCCATTAGTGATCCCGTTGGTTGTGCATACCACGCCCGAACTGGCGACGGTTGGCTACTCAGCAGAGGAAGCTAGCAAGGCTGGCTATAGTGTGAAGACGGGACGCTTCCCATTCGCAGCCAATGGACGTTCCCTTACGCTAGGAGCCGATACAGGCGTAGCGATGGTGGTTGCCAGTGCTGATAACGGCGCGATTCTGGGAGTAACCATCGTCGGGCCACACGCCGGAGACCTGATTGGACAAGCCACACTAGCTATCGAAATGGGCGCAACTCTCACTGACCTTTCCGAAATCCTCTACGCCCACCCCAGTCTCAGCGAAACGCTGCAAGAGAGTACCGAGAACGCTCTGGGCAAAGCTGTGCATATTCTTTCCAAAGGCTAGGTTTGTCACAAATGTAGCTGTTGCGGTGTCTTTCACATATGGAGTACTTTCTAAAAATTGCTCCATATTTTTTAGTACATGAGAATGGCCGGAGGATACTATACTTATGCAACTAGTAAAGCAAAGAAATGTGAAGCTATCCTTGGGAATGCTTTGTGGCGTTCTCCTTGATCTTGTGTTAGTCAGCTTGAGTGTTTTTATGTATCCACAACTCTTAGGTGCAGAAGGGTTTTTTACTATAATCGGTTGTATAGCATTGCTTCTGTTGTATGGAGTCGTTGGCATTGGCGTGCCACTCCGAGCAAAGCATGCGATTACTGTAGCACTTTGGCAAGGCACTGGCGTTGGCTTGATGATCGGGGGCCTCTTTATCATTGATCTCATTATAGAAAATTTTCTCGATCTAAGTAACCAGATGAGTACCTTCTCTACACTTGGGTTTATGCTACTCATCTTTCTCTTTTTTGGCATAGCTGGTGCACGGGGAACACTAAAAACAGGTCAAATCTTGTTGGGTATCGTGGCAGGCGTGTGGAGTGCTCTGCTAGGTGTTCTAATAGCTGTCTGCTTTGGGTTTATGGTGAACTTCTTCTTTATACAGCGGCTTGAATATATTCTTGCTTCAGATTATGCTCGTAGTGGCATGCATGATCCGCGGGCGTTCACCTTCTTCAATTCGCTTGACAGCGCGTTCTCTCACCTTCTGGAAGCTCCTATTATCGCAGTGGTACTTGGTACGCTGGGTGCTCTAACGGTAAAGGCTTTTATGATACAGAGAAAACATGACCGTATCTCTCATGAGCGTAGCTCATAATGAGCGAGTTTACCTCTAAAAATGATTTGATTTCTCCGGTATTTTTACGTCTATATCTAAGGAGGACTATTAGGCAAAATAAAGAGGAACATATATGCTAGACGACCTTGGGCAATTATTGCATGGCTTCTGGACATTTCTAGGCATTGTCATTTGGGTGGGTGTGATCATTGACTGCCTGCGCAATAAAAAAACATCACATAAAACATTGTGGTTCATCTTCATCATTTTTGGTAATTGGGTAGGTGTTGTTGTCTATCTTTTGGTGGCTCGTGCTGATCTGCTGAAGCGAATTTTTCGGGCCATCCAAAAGTGGGTTCGGCAACAAAGCGCTAGCACGCGCTATTATCCCCCGTCTTCTCCACAACCACCCTCTCAGCCCTCCATGCCGTACTATGATTATCAACACGGCTATCAAGGGTATCAGGGGTATCAGGGGTATCAGGGGTATCAACAGCTCTATCAGGCACCTTCGACATCCTCTCCTACAGTAATGCAATCATCTGACTTTCCAGCTTATGAGCAACCACAGGCAACCTATCCAGAGATGCCTCCTATGGAGCAATAGATAAGCCCAAAAGAGTGAAATTGCCGTCTGTGTACCGAGGCACACAGACGGCAATTTCACTCTTTTGGGCTTGACAAACCCTTTCTATTTCTATATAATTCTAATTAGATGTATATCTACAAAGATAGAGGTGAAATTATGTCACAGGAAGAAATACAGGTCATGCTACAGTTCTTTAAGGTATTGGCCGATGAGAATCGGCTCAAGTTGCTAGGTATCTTGGCAAATGGTGAGCGTAGTGTTGAAGAACTGGCGGCATTACTGAAGTTGAAGGCGCCGACCGTTTCGCATCACTTAGCGCGGCTCAAAGGGTTGCACTTGGTGGGTATGCGCTCGGATGGAAACACGCATTACTACTGGCTTGATACTGAGGGGTTGCATCAAGTGAACAAGCATCTACTCACACCAGAGAAGATGGCTTCTCTCGTTGATGATGTCGAAGGTGATGCTTGGGAGCGCAAAGTGCTACGCGACTTCTTTGAGGGAACCCGCCTCAAAGAGATTCCCGCGAGCGTGAAGAAGCGTGGTGTTGTTCTCAAGTGGTTTGCCAATCAGTTTGAGTATGGAGTCAAGTATACAGAGACGGAGGTCAACGAGATCATCAAGCGTCATCATCCCGACTCGGCTTTTTGGCGCCGTGAGTTGATTAGTGCTAGTTCAAACTTGATGCAACGTGATGACAATATGTATTGGCGCGTTTCACCAGAACTAGTGGATTCGGAATAGAGAGGAGATGTATGCAACATAAAATCAACGAACAAGAGATACGGTGAGAAACAGGAGTAGAACGAGATGTTCGACACAAGTAAAATTGGTCATAGCTTTCCTCCATTTACTATGACCATTGAGCAAACGAAATTTCGGGAATTGGCACAAGCCATTGGCGACGACAATCCTGTGTATCAAAGTTTGCACGCAGACCAGGAGGCAGGATATTCACATGTTCCTCTTCTTCCCACAACGGGAACAATCTTCCTGTTTTGGGGGAACACCCACTTTGTTGAACACCTCGCTGAACTCGGCCTTGATGTTGCTCGGCTCATGCATCGGGAAGAAACATATGAGTATCTTGCTCCTGTGTTTCCTGGTGAAATTCTCACAGGAATCATGACCGTTCTTGATGGTTCTACCCGCAAAGGGCCTCACTCTTCTGTTATTGATCTTATAACACTCCAACTCCGTTATACCAACCAGCATAATCAGCCTGTTCTTATTGCAACGACACGCTTAGCGAGTCGAGAATTATGATATTTGCTGTGCTTCGCGCTCTTTCTGCATACGCTCTCGTACCTTACGCGTATGACGAGTATACAGGAAGGTCCAGAGCATAAGTGCGCCAAAGAAGCCGTAGAAGATGAATGGTGAGACTATCAGAAATTGCGGAATTGGCAATGTAAATGCTAGGTAGGTGCGAACGATGGCTTCGATGACGAAGACGCTACCCCAGACGATGGTTGATACACGCATCACATGGCGGAAGTAGGGATATTGCCAGAGTGAGTTAAACCAAGGAACATTGCTATTAGTATTTCCAGTGACAAATTGGCGTGCAAAGTAAAAACCGAGTGGCCTGGGAAATGCTAAAGATGCTAGGTAGACAAGGCCAAATGTACCAGTGAGGAGCGACTCACGTACGAGGTAGAGCCGTGGACTACCACCAAGTGAAATGAGCACGAGGCTGACAGCGATAGAGGTTAATGTGATACCAGCTATCAAGTCGATACGCCCTCTGCGTATGATACCAACAAGAGCATCGAGCGTTGAGGGTATGCCGGACGCGACCAGTGCAAGAAAGTCAGAGGCGTTGGTATAGTTTTTCAGTAGTTGATAAATGACAATGGGTAGAACGCCATTGATGATAATGCTATAAGCTAGGCCGAGTACTGTATGCCTTGTACTTGCCTTTGGTGTAGTTTGTGTTTGAGGTAGGCTAGATGAATTGCTTGCCATGACTGCGTTGCTCCTTCTATATTTTCTCGAAGAGGTTATGTTGTCTTACAGGAGCAGGTATACCGTCATTCAAACATCAATGTCAGTGCGGAAGTACCTATTCTTGTGGTATGACGAAAGTCATGGGAGAGGGGTTAATGTATATATAGAGAGTATGGGTTAGCACACCATACTCTCTATATATACATAATGCCTACTAGAAAGAATGTGACTCTTCGTTGCCAAGCAAGAAGGTGGCACCTCCTGTGGCAAAGTTGCGTACATCGGCACCCGTTGCTCGACCTTCAGGAGTTGACATGATGGCATTGAACTCTTCCTGATTGTTAGCGTACAGCTGTGCCATCAAATAGTATTGAGGCTGTTCACCACGTGGTCCGGGACCAAAGCGCGTAACTTTAAGGCCCTTGAGACCTTGCACCTTCATAACAAGGGGTGTATGTACTTCTTCGTAATAGCGATCAAATTCGGTTGTGTCTTTTGGGTGTCCATAGAGGACGGTCATGCAAAACATGGTTTATGCTCCTTATTGTGCTATCGACATTGACCTGTATAGTATATCTCACAGGAGAAACATACGTCATCTCAAATTTTGCTCTGGTACAACTTTATGTCACATAATGCGTAAATAAGGATGTCGGTCTTATGCATGAATACCAAACATCTGTAGCGATTAAAAGAGATCATAAAGAGGAGTACACCCTGATGATGCCGCAAATGGATTCTGGCGGACAGCAAAATGCCTATGGACGGTATGAAGGTGCACAGAGCTATCAACAGCAGCCCTATAATGGACCACAGAGAGAAAATCTGACTCCGAACATGTATGATGACGCGTTCGTTGATGCGTTCGCGCAACGACTCTCGCAGCGTATGGCGCAGGGACCGCAGGGAAAACTGTATACGGGGCCGCAGCCCATAGATAAACAGAAAGCATCACCGGGGCAACGCCTAGCTCTGGCTATTGTCTCCGTTGTCATGCTTCTTCCGCTCTCTGGCATAGCTATTGGTCTAATCGGTGTATCGCATCTCTGGGTTGTGGGGTTGTTGGCTCTTGGGGCAATTTGTCTGACGATTATTATCATCAACGGCATTTTTAATGCCATGCAGTAGTTCTTAGGAGGCATCGTTTCTATGCAAGAACTCTTACATAGAAACGATGCCTCCTATGCTTGTGAGAATAATTCTTCGGCTGAATGTTGTGGGACGATAACGTTGAGCGCACCTGGAACGTTATTGAATGTGGCAGGTGGATAATCTTTATTGATATGGCCTGCGGAATCTCCATCAATCTGCATGGCTAGCGGACCTTTGGTACGTATTTGGAGCGAGCTACAGGTTTCATAGAGCACCCATTGATGACGTTGTGTCCGATGGAATAAGAAATCAAAAAAGGCTGCTATACGTCCTAACATGGTTTGTTTCTTGAGGACACACACATCGAGTAAGCCATCATCGCATTTTGCACGCCATGTGTATTTGATCGCACCACCATAAAGTTGTGTATTGCCAATCACGATTTGAAGCGCATTCACCTTAATTGTTCGCCCATCCACTTGTAGGGAGGCGCGAAAACTGGGATAGCCAAGACCGAGCCACGTACCCACGACAAGGTAACCGAGCACCCCAAAGCGCTTGACAGGCTTCTTCTCGATAGCATGCGTAACCTCTCCATCAAAACCAACGCCAGCCATCAATAAGAAATAGCGTCCAGCTGTGTAGCCCAAGTCGATACGACGTGTACGCCCATTGATCAGCACATTCCGTGCGCCTCCATTATCCAGCGGAATACCTGTCTCGCGTGCCCACACGTTGACTGTACCGCTCGGCAAGACGCCAAGTGCAGTATCGCTTCCTGCAAGTGCTTGAATGACTTCATTAATTGTGCCATCACCGCCAACTGCGATCACGACTTGTAGTTTCTGCTCGACTGCTTCATAGGCAAAGCGTTTTGCATCACCCGCCTCTTGGGTCAGATGTAGCTCAACCTGCCAATGATGCTGTCGGAGAAAGGCAAGCGTTTCTTCTATCTGCTGCTTGTTCTGTGTGTAGCTACCAGAGGTAGGATTAGCAATAATAATAGCGGTTGTTTGGGTTTGAGTAAGCGCTACAGGCGGTTCGAGTGTCTCTTCTTGCATTAAATGTCCTCTCGGACTAATAAAATAGGTTCTCCACTCTGTTACGAGTCAGCATCGCTTGGAGTTACAGATGGACGCAATTCATAACAATCCTCCCTTGACAATTACGACTTCTTTAAGTATACTAACTATATTATAGGAAGTAACAATACAAAGGAAAGAAAAACTTTCCTTTGGTAAGGAGACCATCATGTATTGGGTACACCACCCAGCATGAAAATGGTCATTTTCAGAGGAGGAACACCTAGATGAAAACATCAAAATGGCTACTTGCACTCTGTATTGTCCTTATATTGCTTCTTGCAGCTTGCGATGCACCCGCATCAACTACCAACTCTCAAACAGGCGCGACTCACACGAAACTAGATGATAGTCTTGTCAGCCGATTGACTGTAGCGACACAGTCGGGAAACTTCCATACCCCGCTAGATGCGACGCCCGACCTCACTGGAACAACCATTTACTTTACGGCCACTGGTCCTCACGGGCAAGGGGTCTTTAGCGTTCCATCTATGGGAGGTGCTGCTAAAGAAGTGTTTACAGGGCATCCCTATATTACACCAAGAGCCATCGCTATCAGTTCCGATGGGCAATACCTCTATGTCACTGATCCGATGGCAGACCAAATTTTTGTGCAGGCTATCACAGGAGGTTCACCAACCATACTACACGGTAGCAAAGGAACATCTCCCCAAAACCTGAATGTAGCTACCGTTAACGGCCAACAATTGATCTACTTCACAGGAAAGGACTCAGCTAGTGGGCAGGCAGCCGTACTTACCCTCCCAATCACAGGCAATGACACAGTTAGCGTGATTGCCAAGGGTAGCCCCTTAGCCGCTCCCGATGGAGTCGTCGTCACACAAGCCGGAATGATTTATGTCTCTGACCGTTCAAGCACAGGTACAGATGTAGGCCAAATAGTAAAAATTGATGGCAAGACGGTTACATCCCTTGTCAACAACATTCACCTTGGCAATCCAGCGGGTATCGCCCTCTCTCCCGATGAGTCTATCCTTTTGGTCTCAGCACTGCAAACCACGAATACTCATGACCAAGTTTTACTGATCGATTTGAATACCCTACACATTGGCTCTGTTACCAAAGTGGTCGGACAAAATATCGACGATGCTGGTGGTCTACACGCCAGCCCTGGTAAGAAAGCAATGTTCGCCTGGGCTGATCGGCGAGGCAAAGGCATCGAGAGAAACTCTGGTGGTGCAGTATATGAGGTAACGCTATTCTAACACCCTCATACGAAACATGAGTCATCCTGAAAGGTGGGGAGGGTCGAGCTTATTCTGGATAAGCTCGACCCTCCCCACCTTTCAGGATGACTCATGTTTGCTCTCTATCATCCACAGGTAGCAATAAGCCACGTTATGGAGTAGCCACCTCATGAAATTAGATTGCGATTATGGCTCTTCTAGTGGTGCAGGTACATCAATTGGCTATGATAGTAATATGATCGAGGTTGGCTGGAATGGTATTCCATATCCAAAAAGTTCCTGTTAATGCAATATTCGCGGCATTCACTCCAACATAGTGTAATAGTATAGTACGGGCACCCTGGATGCTTTTGCCTGCGATCAATTGTGTCAATTGCCGCCTCTGAGCATTATTGAAGTGGAAATCCCAATTTCCTTCTGCTGTAACGGTAAAGGAGAAGGTAGCGCTCTTTGCATCCACAAGGTTTACTTGTGTGATCATCGTTAGTATATTTCTCACAAGAAGATAGTTCGGATCAAGACTACTCTTTGCTTGACTCTTGAGCAAGTTCTCTGCCATTGACTGTACTTCTTGAGTGCTATAGACTTCACCTGTGCAAACGACAGTAACGGTGATGGTGAATGTAGAGACGATATCACCTACATTTGCATCGTGGCTAGGTTGAGAATTACACTGTGGTGATGCAAAAAGCTTTTCACTTGTCTTCACCTGCCCACTCAAAGATTGTGACACACTTTGCTTGAGTGAGGTCGTCAGCGATGTGACAATTCCATCAATGTCGCTCTGTTGTAGTACAGGTCTCGATGGAGTAATAGGATTTCCCAGCCCATCTGGAACAGGTGGAGTGGGTTGCGATGACAAAATCGCTGTCGGAACATTCGTTTGAGATACATAGGTAAGCGCTGCTGTATCTACCTGAGGAACTGCTTGCTCTTGTGGAGGAGGAGAAGGAGCACGTAATGCTGCGATAAAGTCTATCACTTCTTCATACCGATCAGCACGCTCTTTCGCCATCGCTTTGAGAATCGCTTGTTCAATATAAAGAGGAAGATGTGGGTTAAATTGTGTTGGAGAAGGTGGAATCTCCGCCATATGCTTGAATGCGACCACATGCCATTCAGAAGCATCGAAAGGGCGTTGCCCCGTCACGAGTTCATAGGCAACACAGCCAAGAGCATACTGATCGCTCTTTTTACTGATCACCCCGTTAAATTGCTCTGGAGCCATATAGCAAGGTGTGCCACTAACATCAGCGTGTTGTGTCTTTGTGGCATCAAGCTTCAGCGCAATGTTGAAATCGGCAAGTAGCGCATCCCCTTGCCCGTTGAAGAGAATATTAGCTGGCTTGAGATCTCGATGAACAATATTGCGTTGATGAGCATAGCTCAATGCCTGCCCTATCGTAGATAGAACTCGCAGGGCCTCTTCCAGAGGTAACAATCCTGGTGAGACCGCCTGTAAACGATCTTTGAGGGAACCATTCGGCGCATACTCGGCGATAAGGTAAGGGCAATTCTCATACACACCTACATCAAAAATACTGAGAATGTACGGATGTTTGAGTACTTCAAGAAAGCTGGCCTCCTTGAGAAAGGTATCACGTTCTTGCTGAGAAGCCAGAGGAGCATGAGAGAGCAATTTGACTGCCACGAGACGGTTTATATAAGATGCTTGGCGAGATAGACAGTGCTAAACGTACCCCGTGCCAGTTCTTTGATGATATGATAATTTCCAATGGAACTTTCTATGTCAGTCATTATATTGCCCCTTATCCCCAATATTACTGTTGAGTAGGTATAAATACTATATAATTTCAGTCAGAGAAAGTCAAGTAAACATTAGATACATAGTAAAGCTTCTTGCCCTTAGCAATAATTTTCGGACCCTGAGCCTATCGATTACAGTGCTTGACCGAACAGCAAAGCTAGGTTATAGTAGGGTGCAACACCTGGATTAAAGAGAGGACACGATGACCATAGTAAACGAGGCACATGCGATGACCACACCAGTAGCAAAAGATTTTTATGAGTATCTGACGATATGCATAGAAGAAGCGCTCAAGGCTTATCTTGAACATGAGCAGATAGCGTTTGATATAGAACAGCTTCCCATTGATCTACGCTTCTCAGCTCAGGCTAGCTTTGGTGACTACTCTATGCCTGTTATGACATGGGCAGGCAAAAACAAGCTTGGTCGCCCGCCGCTAGTCATTGCGGAAGCACTCAAAACTATTCTCAATGATATGCGTATCTCCGCTATTCAAGAAATCACTGTCACTAAGCCCGGCTTTTTGAATTTCCGCCTCAATCGTGCAGAAGTGGGCAGAACCATTATTGAGCGCGTCTTAGAGGCTGGCCCCGACTTTGGGCATAATGATAGCGGCCTTGGCACAAAAGTAGTAATTGAGCATACCGCCATTAACAGCAATAAGGCCGCCCATGTCGGACATCTACGCAATTCCTGCATCGGTGACACCGTTGTACGCATGTTACGCTCACAGAGTTACGCCGTCGAAGCTGAAAACTATATCGACGACTCAGGTGTACAGGTAGCTGATGTCGTGGTAGGCTTGAATCTCATACGTAGTGGACAATTACAGGTTCCTGGTGGTAATCATCAACTCCCCAACGAATCCTTCGATTACTATTGCTCACGTGTCTACGTCGCCGTCGGTAAGCTCTATGATGAGTACAAGCAGTACGACGAAAACCAGCCAGAACAGCGCGACCTATATGCCAACGCAAAAAAGCGCAGTGACGCAGCCCTTGCGCTACGCAGAACAGTACTTCATGCTATTGAACACGGCGACGAGCCAGATTCTGGCCCCGATTATCCAACCGAGGCATCCGACCTCTCGCGCCAGATCGTACAGGCACATCTCAAGACCATGTCACGGCTGAATATCTCCTACGATCTACTTACTTGGGAATCGGCGATTCTGGGTGCGGGTCTCTGGAGGCGCACATTCGCCATGCTACGTGAACGGAACTTACTCGTCCAGCCTGAGACTGGTCCGGCGGCAGGCTGCTGGATTCTTCCGTTTGGTGATGAAGAGGCTCCCACGGAAGAAAATGAGCGTATGCAAGATAAAATCCTGGTCAGAAGCGATGGCACCGCCACCTATACAGCAAAGGACATTGCCTACCAACTATGGAAATTTGGCCTTGCCGATGGTCCAGACATGGGCATCCACTTTCACTATATTCCCTGGGGAGTGCAGCATGACGGACGCAAACTCTGGTCTATGCGTCCACCACAAGACACCAGCTCTACGGGCGAAGAGGGCGACCCGCGTAAATTTGGTCATGCAAAGCGTGTCATCAACGTAGTTGACGTGCGTCAAAGCTACCCACAGCAGGTCGTTTATGAGAGCCTACGCCGCTTGGGTTATGGCGAGCAGGCAGATAATTCAAGGCATATTGCCTACGAAGTCGTGACGCTCTCCAGAGCTACTGCTGTCAGCCTGGGCATAGATACCTCTGATGGACGCACCTTCTATGCCATGTCAGGACGTAAGGGTATCGAAATTAAAGCCGATGACCTGATTAATGCCGTGACTGACCGCATGCTCGAAGCAAGAAAAGAGGATACGAAAACCGATCTTTCCGCAGAGACCGTCTCCATCCTAGCATCCTCGGCGATTCGCTACTTTATGATTCGCTTCAACCTGAATCAAATCATCGCTCTGGACATGGATGAAGTCTTACGACCCAACGGAGATACAGGCGTCTATCTCCAATATGCCTATGCGCGAGCAAACAGCATCGAACGCCGCTTGCGCGATGCACAGTATGAGATACCCGCTCAACTGACAGAGTTACCTGAGCAGTTAGAGCAGAGCGAGTGGGAACTGCTGCGCTACATCGACGCTTACCCACGCCGCCTAGCTGAAGCCTGCGAAGAACTGGCACCATCACAGTTGGCGGCATACGCCTATGATCTCGCTGCCCACTTCAGCGACTTCTACGAACACACACCGCCCATCCTCAAAGAGACAGATGAGCACATCAAAGCGTTCCGCGCTACGCTGGTCGAAGCTACCGTCCAGACGATGGACAACGTGTTGCGCGTGCTTGGTTTTGAGCCATTGGAACGGATTTAAGGGTAAGTGAGTAGCAAATTATAGAAAAAGCTGCAATGCAGCTTTTTCTATAATTTGCTACTCATCTATATCTTTCCTTCAAACTCAGCCTGTAACGGTGCAACAACTTCTTCTGCTAGCTTATGCACAATCGCTTCTGGATATGGTGATCGCAAATTCAAGATAATGTGCGTCGCACCCTCTGCTATATAGGGTCGCATATCAGTGACGGCTTCACGGACATTGTTGTAATTGATCGGCCATTGGATGGAGCGTTCAATACTCGCCGGGTCTCGTCCAATAGCTGCGCAATGCTCGTTCAATACCTCATTTTTGTGACGGAGATCCTCGACTGAGCCACCAACAAAGTTCCAGATACTGGCATATTGTGCGACAATACGTAGCGTCAATTTTTCACCGCTACCACCAATCACAAACGGCGGATATGGCTTCTGCACAGGTTTTGGCTCACATAGAGCATCCTTGAGCTGATAATATTTACCGTCGAAATTAGCACGTTTCTCCGTCCATAGCAGCTTAATCATCTCACACGCCTCGCCCAGCCGTCGGATACGTTCTCCTGGGGCATACAATGGAATGCCATACATGGTGTGTTCCGTCTCATTCCAACCTGCACCAATGCCAAAATCGAGGCGCCCTTTCGAGATGACATCAACGGTTGCAGCAATGTTAGCAAGAATAGCAGGATGACGATAGGTATTGCCCGTCACCATCAGTCCGAGGCGCAAACGTTCTGTTTTCGCAGCAAATGCTCCCAGCAACGTCCAACCATCAATACACGGACCTGTCGGATCACCCCCTAATGGCATAAAGTGATCAAATGCCCAGGCGTGTTCGATGCTAGGAATGCTGTCTGCTTCAAGCCAAACACGAAGCATATCTTCATAGGAAGCGTTATGTTGCGCAGTTTTGATACCAAAACGAAGTTTCACTATGTTGCCTTTCTGAATTACCTGTTGTATTTATGGTATGACTTTAATCCGAGATACCATGCTTTATGGTATCATATGGCAGAAAAGATCAGCGAGCCACCACAAGAAAACATACTGACAGATATAACCTTAATAAGCAGCAGCTAAATATGTAACCTTTGCTCCACATCATTCGTAAATAGCAACGGAAAAAAGAATGAGCAAAAAAGGAGCCAACCAACATGTCACAGCAAATGGATTTTGGCGAGATACATAGTGATGGACCACCCCCATCTTATAGTGGATATACAGGAGTTCCTCATGATAGAGGGTATTCAGCTAGTTCCTATGGGCAAAAGCTCTCAGGTTACTCCGTTGGTAGAACAGCAAGCGCAGGTCAACGCTTAGCGCTGGCTATTGTCTCTCTGATCTTTTTGGCAATTTTTGGGGTAATTGGACTAGGGATAGCTTCAAATGGTGGTCTGATCGTTGCTGTACCTATCCTCCTCGTACTCACTCTGTTCTATACAGCAGTGGTCATTATCAATGTTGTGTTTAATCGTAGGGGCTAAATAATAGCCCCTACGATCTCTTTGATATCCTCCACGCCTTCTTTGCGCAAAAATGCCTCAATCTCTTCAACAATCTCAATCCCTGCACGCGGATTCACAAAGTTGATCGTGCCGATCTGGATAGCTGAGGCACCAGCCATCAAGAACGCTAATGCATCATTCGCATTGCTAATACCACCAAGGCCAATAATAGGAACATGAGGATGTGCGGTACGTAGCTCTTTCGCCACTTCATAGACCATGCGCAACGCGATTGGCTTTACCGCAGGACCAGATAACCCACCTGTATCATTGCCTAGTGTCAGCTTACGATTATAAATATCAACATCGATACCCGTAATGGTGTTTATCAGCGAAACTGCATCGGCTCCAGCTTCGGCGGCTGCAAGCGCGGTTGGGCGCACATCGCCCGTATTAGGAGACAGCTTGACAATCAGTGGAAGCGTGGTGGCATAACGCACGGCAGCAGTCACATCGGCGACAGCCTGGGGATCAGCTCCAAAGACGGCTCCCCCTGCACGTACATTAGGGCAGGAGACGTTGAGTTCGATACCTGCAACGCCGGGCACAGCCTCTAACTGCTCAGCAATCGCTACAAACTCATCGATGGTTTCGCCTGCAATGTTGACAATAACAGGTGTTTGCCAGTTGGCCCAGATCGGTGCGTACTTCTTGATCACCTTATGCACGCCTGGATTCTGCAAGCCAATGGCGTTGAGCATTCCCGCCGACGTTTCCAACGTGCGTGGTTGGGCATTGCCCTTGCGAGCATGCAGTGTCGTGCCTTTACAGATGACCGCACCCAGACGTTGCACCTCGGCTATCTTCGCATATTCCACACCATAGCCAAACGTGCCCGCCGCCGTCATCACAGGATTCTTGAGCAGCAACCCACTTTTATGACGTGGTGCGAGTTCCACCTGTAGATTCATTTGCGACCGTTCACAGAGACGACCTGTCCGCCCGTCATAGCCTGCAAGTCTTGTGGCGTCAATTGGAATACTGCGTGTGGCGTGCCAGCTGCAGCCCATAGCACATCATAGCGCAATAGGTCCTCATCAATAAAAGTCTTTAGCTGCTCAGTGTGACCAAGTGGTGGTACACCACCAACGGCAAAGCCTGTGCGCTGTCGCACAAAATCGGCGCTGGCTTTTTCTATCTGCTCTCCCGCTAGCTCACCCAAACGCTTCTCATCCACACGATTCGGGCCGCTTGCAACTACGAGGATAGGCGTATCGGACTGGCTGCCTCTAAACACCAAGGACTTCACAATCTGTTCTACCGTACAGCCAATGGCTTGCGCAGCCTCTTTTGCCGTACGTGTCGAGTCGGGCAACTCTACCACATTCACCGAGAATCCGCGTTCCTTGAGGATATTCTGAATCTTCTGTGCGCTTGCACTCAACGCTTTTGACATACCTACCTATACCTACTCTATCATCAATACGTATTGATTTCTCTATTCAACACCACGAGCGGACGCGCTGAAGCTGGTCCCTACGACCTATCAGCGATACAAGTTAATTTCTCCATTCAACGCCTCTGTTGCTTTACGCGCCGCCTGCGCGAAATCCCTTCCGTTTGAGGCATAGATGATGCTACGCGACGCATTGATAATCATACCCCAGCCGCGACTATCTTTGCCAGCAGACACCATCGCAGCTACATCGCCCCCTTGCGCTCCAATGCCTGGGATGAGAATTGGCATATTCCCCACAATAGCCCGCACACGCTGCAACTCTGCTGGATAGGTAGCTCCCACTACAATAGCACAATTCCCATTATCATTCCATGTTTGCACAACCTTGCGTGCAATCACCTGGTAAAGCGGCTCCTGCGTATCTCCCACAAGCAAGTCTTGCAATTCACCCGCGCCAGGATTGGACGTTTTGACCAACACAATAATGCCTTTGTCCTGACGTGCCAAAAACGGAGCTAGCGCCTCCTTGCCAAGATAAGAATGGACAGTGATTGCATCAACGCCCATTGTATCGAAGGCACCTTGCACATACCCAAGATTGGTACTACCAATATCAGCCCGTTTAGCATCTAAGATAATCGGCAGCAGTGGATAAGTATCCCTAATGTAATAGACAGTTCGCATCAATGCGCGATAGCCAGCATCACCATATGCCTCATAGAACGCACTATTCGGCTTATAGGCACAGACAAGATCATGGGTAGCATCAATGATAGCCCGATTAAAGTCAAAAAGAACCTCTTCCAGTGATTTCCCCTGCTTGATGCTTTCTGGCAAATGCTCATAGGTTGTATCCAGACCCACACACACAAAACGCCCCTGTTGCCAATGTTGCTCCAGTCTTGTGATGAATGTCTCTTTTGTGCTGGTAGTGGTTGCAGATTGTTGTTGTTTTGTCATGGTTTCTCCTCTGACACCTTCTGTCGTGCCAAAAACGCCCATCCTTTTCCAAGTTCTACATTGATCGGCACACCATCCCTACAGAACGGACACTCCTCTTCCGCATAGGTTGCCAATTTGATCGATACTAATGCATGGATAGGCACATCACCAATATTTGCGGGTTGCACATTGCCACGATTACAGAGCGCACTCACACCAACAACAGTACCGCCTTGTTGTCGTATTAGCTCAATCACTTTACTCACAGAACCGCCCGTTGTCAGCACATCCTCAACGATGAGAACATTTTTACCCGTGACGTATTTGTTATAGCCACGATGAAAGGAAAAATGCTTCCTATTTCCTTCGCCATCTTTCTCGGCATAGACCGCCAGCGTTTCGCCTACTGTACGACGCGTGTTGAAAGAGTGTGCGACCCATTGTGAGAGCACGATACCACCGAGCACCGGACCAACAACGACATCGATTTCGTCCGCAGCATAGGGTTGAGCCATCAGTTGGCAGAGCTGCGCTATCTTCTCAGTATGCACATATATGGCATCTTTGTTGATATAAACCGAACTGTGCCGACCAGAAGTGTAGACAAAATGACTGTTGGTAATTATCGCTCCTGCATCAGCGAATACCTGCATAATCTCTGCTTCGTTCATGAAATATTCCTTTCTATGCGTTGTCCCTGCGGCTCTCCTAGTATCTTGCCCTGCTCATAGACCTTGTTACCACGCAAGAAGGTTGTGACAGGACGTGCCAGAAATTCCACTCCCTCATACACCGACCATTGATTTTTTGTGAACAGGTCTTCTTTACGTAACGTCCAGGGGTGCTCTGTATCCACAACCACGATATCGGCATCTTTTCCCACAAGTAGGCCGCCCTTGTGGGGAAAATCAAAGATGCGAGCGATATTTTGTGATGTGACCTGAGCGATACGTACTAGTCCTTCTTCTAAGGTCTCCTGTCCGAAATGCTTCATCCAAGTAGTAATCAACACCGGCAGAGCTTCCTGGAAGCCTGGAATGCCGGATGAGACCTCCCAGACGCTCTTTTTCTGCTTCTCTTCAAGGGTATGCGGAGCATGATCTGTCGTCACGGTATCAATTCTGCCCTCACGCAGCAAGTGCAACATCTGTCGCTGCGTTTCTGCTGAACGCAATGCGGGGGCAACGTTAATCCAATTGCCATGTTTCTCGTAATCAGAGGTGCTCAGAGCAAGATGGAAGGTAACAACCTCACCATACACATCGACCCCTATCTTGCGCCCAAACTCAATGGCCGCAATTTCGTCTGGCGTAGATTGATGCAATAGATATAGCTTGACACCAAACTGTTTCGCCAGTGCGATCATCTCTAAAACGGAGGTCAGCACAACGGAGGAGTTCCTAGCCTCGCTCCACGCTGCTGGGTCATCTCGCTGTAGCTCATAGCGATATCTGTTGATAAAATAGTCTACTAATTCCTGGTTTTCGGCATGCACAAGCGCCAGAATCTTGCGTTTGCCAAGTATCTCGAAAATCCTGGCGATATCGCTAATGCGTCCAATCGTCGTCGGTGTAGTAGCATGACCAGCCGCGAATATTTTGACACCTGTGATGAGCTGTGTATCCACTTTTTCAAGTTCGTGGATGTCCTCTACCGACGCACCCATGTTGATCGCATAATCAGTATAGGCTCTGCCCTTGTAGCGCTGTATCTGCTCCTCAAGCCGAGCCACGGTCGTCGTTGGCGGCTTGACATTGGGCATATCGAAGATAGTTGTGAAACCACCAGCAAGGCCAGCACGCGTGCCATGTGGAATATCCTCTTTATAATCAAGCCCCGGCTCTCGCATATGGCCGTGTACCTCGATCAACCCCGGTAGCAGATATTTGCCGCGATAGTCATAAGTCGCCTTATGGCTATACGAAAAACCTTCTTCAATACGCTCGATCTTTCCATCCGTTATATAGAGCGTTCCCTGTACTACTCGCTCAGGTAGTACGATAGAACCCATGATTGTCGTTGTGTTTGGCATGTGATAGCTCCTTTGATGAGCGTAATGGTGCTTTTTAATTATTCAACCTGGGACGTGGATGTCGTAGGGGCCTGATTGATCGCGCCCGTCGTCGGCATAGTCAACGTCGCTGACATCGTGCATGCCGACGACGGAGGTGGTCAATGTCGGTGGCATTGACCGCGGCCACGACGGGCGCGATCAATCAGGCCCCTACAAGTATTCGCTCCATGCCTTGATTGGCATGGTGGCAAGGTCTTTCTCGATAAGCGCTTTTACGAATAGACGCGCCTGTTTGATCTTTGTGAAGAGGGGGATGTTATGATCAATGGCGTAACGGCGCATCGCATAGTCATCGTCCACTTCTTTTTTGATGTACTGGTCTACAATGTTGATGGCAAGGTCAATCTTATTATCGCGGAAGTATGTCAGCACATTGGGCGAACAGTTCTCGTGAATTTTGTAGAGCATTGTGGTTTCTACACCGTGTGTGCGCAAAAAGGCGCTGGTCTTTTCAGTGGCATACAGAGGAATGCCCAGACTTTGTAGTTGCTTGGCACTCTCCAAGAACTTCTCTTTCTTATCATCACCACCCAGACTGATAAAGACGCCCTTCGTTGGCACATGACCACCTGTGGCGATGATCGCTTTGAGGTAGGCTTCCTCAACATCTTCGCCAAAGCAAGCCACTTCTCCTGTCGAAGCCATCTCTACACCCAGGGCTGGGTCCGCTCCCGATAGACGCGAGAATGAGAACTGCGGTGCTTTGACCGCAGTAAATGTCAGGGTTGGCATCGCCACAGCTGGTATGTGGTCTTGAAACAGTGTATCCACAAAGAGTTCCAAGAAATTGATACCCGTTACCTTTGAGATAAAGGGGAATGTGCGAGACGCTCTCAGGTTCACCTCGATGACGTACACCTGATTATCTTTGGCAAGCAACTGCATATTGAACGGCCCAGTAATCGCTAGCACTTTTGCGATAGCGCGTCCAACTGCCTCTACCTTGCTTTGCGTTTCCATGTTAATGTTCTGTGGCGGCAACACAATCGTTGCATCACCAGAATGAACACCCGCGTTCTCAATGTGCTCTGAGATGACAAACGCCTTTATCTCGCCACGCTGCGCTACAGCATCCATCTCAATCTCTTTGACCTTCTCAAAGAACTTCGAGACTGTTACAGGATGCTCCGGCGACACCGCCGCCGCCTCTTTGGTGTAGCGTATCAACTCTTGCTGTGTGTAACAGACATTCATGGCACTGCCAGAAAGTACGTAGGATGGACGCACCAACACAGGATAGCCAACACGCTCAGCAAAGCGTGTGAGTTCATCCAGATTGGCAAAGCTATTCCACTCAGGTTGTCGAATACCCAAAGTATCGAGCAATCCAGAGAATTTGTTGCGGTCTTCGGCACGATCAATATTCGCGGCGTCTGTTCCTAGCAAGCGAAAACCATACTTTTGCAGAGCTTTAGCGCGGTTATTAGGCGTCTGTCCACCCACCGAGACAATCACACCATGCGGATGCTCAAATTCGCATATGTCGGCGATACGCTCAAAGGTCAGTTCCTCAAAGTAAAGGCGGTCCGACGTGTCATAATCTGTTGAAACCGTCTCTGGGTTACAGTTGACGATGACCGAGCGTTTCTGATACTTCTTGAGCGCCTCGACGGTGCTCACACTCGTCCAGTCGAACTCAACGGATGAGCCGATACGATAGGGGCCAGAACCGAGAATGACAACTCCCTCATCTCCTAACGGAGCCACATCATGATGCTGCCCATTGTAGGTCATATAGAGATAGTTGGTATCAGAAGGAAACTCTGCCGCGAGCGTGTCTATCTGAAACACCGATGGCTTTACATCGTACTGTTTGCGCAAGGCACGTATCTCTAGCCCTGTTTTGTCCGTCAATTCACCGATGCGCTTATCCGAGACACCCATCTGTTTCAGCGACAAGAGACGCCCTGCCGAGAGATTCTGGTCCGCTTGTAGCTGTCGTTCCATATCTACAATATGTTCGATGCGACGCAAAAACCAGGCGTCGATGCCCGTGATATCAGCAATCTTCTCCACAGAGACATTATTGCGCAGGGCTAATGCTAACGCGAACATGCGCTTAGGTGTCGGTCGATAGAGGTATTCGGTAATTGCTTCAGTAGCCGTTTCGTAGTTAGCAAATACCTTTTCAGAGGTGGCACCCTCAAAGTCCAGATCGAGCATACGAATGGCTTTCTGGAAGGCTTCCTCAAATGTGCGCCCTATGCCCATGACCTCACCCACAGATTTCATGCCTGTACCAATAGTATCATCTACACCTTTGAACTTCTCCAGGTCCCAGCGCGGTATTTTGACGACCAGATAATCGAGGCTCGGCTCAAAGCATGCCTGTGTCACGCCTGTCACCCTGTTGGTGAGTTCGGTCAATCCATACCCAAGCGCCAATTTCGCGGCAACATAGGCCAGAGGATAGCCAGTGGCCTTGCTTGCCAGCGCAGAACTACGCGAGAGTCGTGCATTGACCTCAATCACATAGTAGTCGGAAGTATATGGGTTGAGCGCAAACTGCACATTGCACTCTCCGACAATACCCAGGCTCTTCACAATCGCAATAGAGGCTGAACGTAGCGTGTGATACTCAGCATTGGTGAGCGTCTGGCTAGGCGCGAGAACTATCGACTCACCGGTATGGATACCCAGTGGGTCCATGTTCTCCATGTTACAGACCGTGATGCAATTATCATATCTGTCACGCACAACCTCATATTCAACCTCTTTGTAGTGATGCAGGTACTGTTCGATCAGCACCTGGGGTGCAAACGCTAGCGCACCACGTACAATCGCATCCAACGCATCTCTATTCTGAGCGATGCCCGATCCTTGACCGCCAAGCGCGAAGCCAGCACGTACCATCACAGGGAAACCGATCTCCTCGCCAATCTGTAAAGCATCTTCAAGCGCTTCGGCACTTCTACTCTGTGGCGTGGGAATGTCAATATGCTGTAGGTGCTCCGCAAACTCCTGGCGATCTTCTGTGAGAATAATCGCCGAAATGGGTGTTCCCAGAACCTGTACATGGTACTTCTCTAAAATACTCTTATGGTACAGTTCCATGCCGCAGTTGAGCGCGGTCTGCCCTCCGAAGGAAAGCAAAATACCATCTGGTCGTTCTTTTTCAATAATCTTCTCTACAAAAAAGGGCGTCACCGGCAGAAAGTAAACCTGATCGGCCAGTTGCTTCGAGGTCTGAATCGTCGCAATATTGGGGTTCACAAGAACCGTACTGATGCCTTCTTCGTGCAAGGCTTTGAGTGCCTGGGAGCCGGAGTAGTCGAACTCTCCAGCCTGCCCAATTTTTAAGGCTCCTGCACCCAGCACCAGCACTTTATGCAGTTGTTGAGAGGGCGCCCGCAAGGGAACGCCCCTACAAAGATCCATGGGCATCGTTGTAGTCTCCGTGTCTTTGTAGGGGCGTTCCCTTGCGGGCGCCCTCCTCTCTTACCATATTCAGAAAATTGTCAAAAATCCACTCAGTATCCATAGGGCCAGGTGTCGCCTCTGGATGGAACTGTACCGAGAAGAAGGGGCGTTCGTGGTGGCGCATCCCTTCGTTACTGCCATCATTGGCATTCACAAACCAGGAACGAAAGCCTTCCGGCAAAGTTCCAACGGCGAAACCATGATTTTGTGTAGTGATATAGCACCGCTGCGTTCCTTGCAACAGGCAAGGCTGATTCTGGCTCCTATGCCCAAATTTGAGCTTGTACGTATCGCCACCAGCTGCCAATGCAAGTAACTGATGTCCCAGACAGATACCCAGCGTAGGGACGTTGCGCTCCAAAGCTGCACGAATGGTGGAAATGGTTGTATCAGCCAGCTTAGGGTTTCCTGGGCCATTCGAGATCAGAATACCATCGAAGTGAATATTACTTGTAGGCGCAAAGAGATCATAATCCCAAGGCACAGTCACTACACGCACATGACGCGCTAGTAGTGCCTGCACAATGTTACGCTTAGCTCCGCAGTCAATGAGAGCGATTGTAACATCGCCTGTTCCGGCTTGTTGCACCTCATTCACAGAAACCTGCGCTACCAGATTATCTATGTTGGGATCGTGAAAGGGAATATCTTCATCAAACACGATCTTGCCCAGCAACACGCCATGGGTACGAATGTGACGCGTCAGAGCACGTGTATCCCTAATTTCCAGGGCGGGGACGCCTTCGCGTCTCAGCCACGTGCCCAGGTTCATCACACTTTCTACATGAGAAGGGGTATCCACATAGTGCGAGACGATTAGGCCTGTCACATGAATTTTATCGCTTTCCCATAGAGATGAGTCTGGCACACCATAGTTCCCGATGATCGGGTAGGTCATGGTCAAGATTTGCCCTGCAAATGATGCATCTGTCAAAGCTTCCGGATAGCCAACCATGCCCGTACAAAAGACGACTTCGCCCGCTGTTGGCCCAACATAGCCAAACGAAGTGCCTTCAAAACGCGTGCCATCCTCTAGTACCAACGCCCCACGTGTTGTATATATCTCAGCCTCTGATCGAAGGTATTCCTCAACCAAGAGGTCACTTTGTATAAGTGTTTGTTGCATGTATATGTTGTCCTTATTACGCTTTGCCTAGTACCAGTGCTAACAAAGCCATACGCGTATATAAACCATTTCTAATTTGTGCTTTTAGATACACTGCACGTTCGTCATTATCGATGGCAGGATCGATGGTACCAACTCGCGGCAACGGATCCATCAAGATCATATCTTTGCTGGCGTAATTCCGTAGTAACTGCGGAGTGACAACAAAGCTGCTTTTCACAATCTCGTGATAGGCATCTAGCGAGGCCAAGCGCTCTTTCTGAATGCGCGTCCAGTACCAGAAGTTGCACTCATACGGAATGTCCTGCTCGCTCGTGATCTCGATAATTGTCAGGCCACGCGAACGAAAGTACACAAAATCATCTCTTGTGAGCTGCAATTGTCGTGGCGAGAGCAAATACACCGTGTTGTTCTTGAACAGAGACAGACCGCGCAAAAGAGAATGAATGGTACGGCTGTTGAGCAGGTCGCCTACAAGTAGCCCCGTGAGATGATCAAGCCGCCCGAACCTCTCATACAGTGTATACAGATCAAGCAATGTCTGGGTTGGGTGCTCATTGTTCCCATCACCGGCGTTAATCACTGGCACGGTTGTGACAGCTTCAGCAGCTTGTTGCGCCGCACCCGCAGTTTTATGGCGTAGCACGATTGCATCTGAGTACGCTTCAAACACGCGCATGGTATCTTCAAACGTTTCACCTTTCACAGTAGATGTGACAGTTTCTGGATTTTGAATATCGAGCGTCTGCCCTCCTAAGCGCTTGACCGCCGAGGCGAAGGAGCCAAAGGTCCTGCTCGATGGCTCAAAGAAGAGGAGTGACACAACATGACCTGCTAATAACGAAGACGGCACCTTATTCACAGCAATATGCTTCATATGATGGGTAACAGCAAACAAATGATAGAGATCATCAGCGGTTATTTGCTCCATCGAGATAATACTTTTCCCTTTGAAACTCCTTGGCATAGGTGCTAACAGATATGGTTTTTGGTAAAAAACTTGTGTCATGATATAGCCTCCTTAAACCGCTCGTATTCTAGACATACAACCTGTTGACAGGTCATCCTTTCCTTCCTCGCTAGTGCGAAAGAACGGCATAGCCTTTCTTGAACACCTTCACGCGGGGTCACACCTGACACTACCGCCAAGCGAGGATGAAGACCCAACATAGCAAAAAAAATTCCTCACCCCTGAATCAATGGGGTGAGGAAGAAACGTACTTCCATAAAACGGCATCTGGCCCATCTACTCGATGGATGAGAAAAGGCACTCTTTGTATTGTTACCTGTATTGCTAGTGTCCACTCATTATAAGCCATGATGATGCCAAACCTTCTTTGCAGCATGATACGCTAAGGGATTGTATTTCGAATTGGTAAGAGTATACCCCCACATAGAGCAAATGTCAAGGTTTTAGGCCCAATAAACTTGTTAGTGCCAAAATACTAACAGACCCTTGAATTTTACGTACTATTCAGGTAATCTAGATTACATCATAATATTCGTGTGATCTAGGTTACTCGTTACTACGTAATTCGTACTAAACACACTCGTAGTTCGTACCACTTTGTGCTTCCCTCTTGAAATAGCACTGCTCTTCCTCAGAAGAAAGGATTTCTCATGGCCTCAGAGGTAATCACCACAGATGTTACGCGCCGCTTAGACCTCTTACGCTGGAGTCGCTTCCACACTATGATCACTGCTGTACTCGGCGTAGGTTGGCTCCTCGATGCATTCGAGGTAAACATCGTTGGTAGCGTCCTGGGCGTTATCCAAAAAGTCTTTGGTCTAGACGCCAATCAAGCAGCATGGGTTGTGAGCATCTGGCTCATCGGTATCATGTTTGGAGCGTTCATCTTCGGCTATCTTGCCGACCGTTTCGGACGTAAACGGCTCTTCATTGCAACGCTGGTCATGTACTCCGTCTGCACAGTCTTAACCGCGCTCTCACCGAACTATTATTTCTTAATGCTTTTCCGCTTCCTAACTGCGATTGGAGTTGGAGCAGAGTATACCGCTATTAATTCCGCAATCAGCGAATTCATTCCTCCTACCAATCGTGGTAGAATCAATGCTCTGGTCATGAACTTCTGGCCTGTCGGCGCGATGATCGCTGCCCTGGTCAATCTCTTCTTTATCAACCTGCTGGCTGTCAATGTCGGTTGGCGTGTAGGCTTCGCGGTTGGTGCGATTGCAGCACTCTTCGTGGTTTGGATGCGTCGCTCACTACCAGAATCGCCCCGTTGGCTACTCACTAAGGGCCGTCGCCAGGAGGCAGAGGCAATTGTTGCTTCTATTGAAGCCCAGGCTGGTCTAGCAACAACAGCAACGAGTATACAGGCTGTCCCCGTGGATGGCAAGCCAGCACAACCATTTTTCAGCCAGATAGCAGAACTGATTACACGCTATCCCGGACGCATTGCGCTAGGTTGTGTGCTCGACTTGTCAGAGGCGTTCGGCTACTACGGCATGTTTACCTTCCTAGCTCTGGTTGTCCTGCCCGCGGTCAACATCCCCGACACACAAATCCCCTGGTTTTACTTCTTGGGCAATGTCGGCGCATTAGCTGGCGGTTTGACGATGGTAGCATTCATTGATCGCCTGGGACGCAAGATCACAGTACCAGCATTCTATGTACTCGCTGCCGCTTCAGCTGTGCTACTAGCACCCGCCACTGCAACCCATAGCGGCCTTGTAGTTCTGCTCACTTTTATGTTAGCCAACTTCTTCGCAACAGGAGCCTGGACGAGTGCCTATCCAACATTCTCAGAGATATTCCCGACGCATTTGCGCTCAACGGGCATTGGTCTCTCGGTCGCTGTTGGCCGCATCGGTGCTGCCGCAAGTGCCCCTTTGCTCGTTAGCATTGCTAGTGGCCCTCTTGGTATCCCCGGTGCCGTGGTGACGCTCGCTCTCCTTTGGCTGGTAGGTGCCATCGCCATGATCCCCTGGTACTTCCGAGGCATCGAGGGTGCTGGTACCCCACTCGAAAATATGGTACCTTCTGCGGCAGAAGTTGCCGTAGAATAATACGTTTCACGTATCGTAATGTGCGTTCGGGTTCGCCCGAACGCATATCATACAAGAGGAAAGCCCTTCATGAGCAGAACCCACATCCGCAAAGCGCTCGCTGTCCTTCCAGAAGCGCCTGTGCTCTTGAGTCCTAATCCACCTACGCTCAATTTAGAAGCGCTTGATACACTCTGGCTACAAGTCACAGGCACCCTCTGTAACATTGCTTGCACACACTGCTTTATCTCCTGTAGCCCCAAAAACCATCAACACGAAATGATGACAGTGGATCAGGTGCAAAACGCATTAGACGAAGCACGGAAACAGGGAGTGCGCGAATACTACTTTACGGGCGGTGAGCCATTTCTGCATCCTTCTATCCAGCAACTGATTACCATGACGCTGGCACAAGGGCCGCTCAATATTCTCACCAATGGCATACTCATTGATAATGAAATGGCAGTATGGCTTGGCGACACGTTCCGCACGGCTCCCTATTCCCTTGATCTGCGTGTAAGTCTCGACGGTATGACTACCGAGGAGAACGATCCCATACGTGGCAAAAATACCTTTCGGCGCATCACAGAGGGTATTGCCCGCCTTGCCAAACATGGCCTGAACCCGGTTATTACAGTCACCGAAGTTCGTCCGGAGATGGGGCGCCCTCAGCAACGTGCCGCCTTCATGGATTTTGTGCGTAGCCTGGGACTGGCTAAACCCCGCTTAAAATTCCTGACTCCTTTCCTGATTGGGCGCGAAGCCGAACGTACGCGTGGCTACACCATCGATGAATTGTTGCATGAAGGCGATCTTCATCCGGGTGAGGAACAGAAACTCCAATGTAGCAGTTGTCGTATGGTGGCAGACGATGGTGTCTATCCTTGTCCGCTGCTCATCAACATTCCCTCGGCTAAAATGGGTACACACTTAGCCGAAGGACTCACACCCATCAAATTAGCTTGGCAACCCTGCTACACCTGCCATGTCTTCGGCGTCACGTGCCGCACATAAATTATTCCGTTTACAGAAAGAGTGGGTATGCGTCATTGTTTTGCAGTAGGGACGGGGGCGGATGCGTGGTGGAGTGGGGACCCTTGTGGTCGTCCGCCAGTCCGTCAGTAGGATGTGTCCGTTGTGGCAACAAGCATGATCTAGTGTGCATTGGTCTGAGTGCGACGGACGACCCAAGGGTCCCATCCCATCCCACCACGCCACCCCGTCCCTACTGGTGAAGGCGTGCAAAAAGTGACGTGCATCCGAAAGGATAAGAAGGGTATATGACCGAGAACCATTACACAATTGCAGTGTTTGGCGGCTGCTACAACAATTCTCTTTCCTTACAGGCCTCTCTCGATGATGCACACTTCCGAGGTGCTAAAGCTATTTACTGCCTTGGCGATATGGGTGGTTTTGGGCCACACCCAGACAAAGTATTTCCGCTCTTATGGGAACACGAGGTCATTTGTATGCAAGGCAACTATGATCATAGCATCGGCAACCGTCTCGCAGATTGCGCCTGCGGTTACACCGACCCACGTGACAACTATTACGCTCAGATCAGCTACGATTATACCCTTGCCCATACCTCCGACCAGTACAAGGATTGGCTCAAGCAGTTATCACCAGCTATCCGTCTCAACATCGCAGGGCAGCGTATAGCGATGGCACATGGTTCCCCACGCAGAGTCAACGAGTTTCTCTGGGAATCCACCACGCCAGAGCCATTTCTAGAGAAGCTCTTCGCCGACTATCAGGCTGATATCATTCTCTGCACACATACAGGCATGCAATGGCAGCGCACGCCTCCTGACGGGAAGCAACTCATAAACGTGGGAGCGATTGGACGCCCACCGAATGATGGCCGCACAACCGTCTGGTATGCCTTGCTCACTATCTATCCACAGCAACAACGCATCACCAATGAGCTTATACCAGTGGCCTATGACCACGAGCGCCTAGCTTACGAGATGAGACAAGAGCACCTACCGGATGAATTTGTCGAAACCATCCTTACAGGTTGGTGGACAACATGCCTGGAAATACTTCCGGCACGCGAACGCGCACGTGGTCGCTTCTGAATTACGGATTTTGTACCGTCACGAGTGTTACATCAAACACAAGAACGGCATTCGCCGGAATGACAGGAGGCGATCCCTTTGCACCATAGCCTAAAGCAGCAGGTATGATGAGACGACGTGTTCCGCCTGCCTTCATGCCTGTCAAACCCTCTTCCCAACCGGGGATAACTTGGTGCTGACCAATAGTCAATGCAATGGGACTGCCATTACGGTCATAAGAACTGTCGAACTTCTTTCCACTACTCTGTAGCCAGCCGGTATATTCCACTTGAACGGCACTACCAGACTGGACCGTTGCGCCTTGTCCTACTTTCAGGTCGATATATTGCAATCCATCAGCCAGTTTCACAGGTGTGCCACTGACTGCAGGCGGTGTCGCAGGCCCAGCAGAAGGCGTGGGAGAACCCGCTGTCACCGTTTGCATCCCTTGTGCAAAAGCGGCCGCTGCTGCTTGGGCAACGGCAGTGGCTTTCGCATTCACAGAGGCTGTCGCCTGCACATTCGCTTTGATAGTAGCTGTAGACGTTGCGGCAACGGAAAGGTCATGCTGATGGTTTGTATAACTCTGATATTGCAAAAACCCAACTAGAGCTAGAACAACAACAACTAATGCCACAATCACACTCGTCCATATTTGTCGCCGCCTCTTACGACGTGCCAGACGCTGTAAGCGCTCTTGCTGGCGCTGTCCGGGACGTGTACGCTTCTGCGCTTCATTACTTTGACCATTCATTGTCTGTGTCATAAAGATAAAAACTCCTCAATAGTTGTTCTGCTCCGTGTGGTATCAATCAGAATAAGAGCATACTAGCGATACCTACTTTTAGCTATGACAATACCATTTTCGGAATTATAGATGTTTCCGCTTCCCACGTCAACCATTAAGAACCATTCAGCTACTGATTCTGTGGTACAAAAATAAACATGCAGAGGGTGTGTGACTCACACACCCTCTGCATGTTTATTTTTGTACCACAGATATTAGAACCAGCGACGCCGACGCGGACGGCGCACATACGTGCCACGACGGGAGTAACGCTCATAGGAGGGGCGATACACACGACGATAAGCAAACGCACTCCAAATTGCCACAAGAATAGCTGAAACGATAATACAGCTAATCAATGGCACGCCATACAGAGTTGGCTCGCCAGCAATAGAGAAATGCAGGAGACCCACAACAATAAAGATGGCGAGAAGGCCAAGAATAGCAGCCCCGATGATACCATCAGGAGCACGACGCCGTGCAATCAATTCCCCTAAAAAGCCAACCACGAGGGCAATCACTATCCATATAAGAAGGGCCGTAAGTGTGATAGTCATAGATGCTTTTACTCCTTTTATCAAGAAATGTATGCCAGAAAAACTACGTTTGTTTTAACACGTATAAACCCGACATTTAGCTTCAACACACAGAATGAAGGCAGCATTGCACTGTTGCAGAGTACGTTTATGAATACTGCTCATGACGCTTTGCACGCTTGTAGATGTGTGGGAAGTACTAATACAGGGCAGTATGCGCTTGTGCATGCTGCTCATGACGTTTTGCACGTCGTCGCGCCAGAAAATCAGTAGTCCAGCGATACAAGAAAATGAAAAAGGCCAGATAGATTGCTCCTTCGAGATAACCACCCAGAACATCTGTCAGCCAGTGGTCGCCCTCAAACACACGCGAATAGCCAATGGCAAGAATATCGAAGACAGCATAGATTTGTAGGGGTAGTAGCAACCAATGATAACGCCACTCCCGTACAGGGCGTGTGAAGCTCAGATAGAGCAGGAAGCCATAGTAGACGACATCATGCTCAGTATGTCCAGATGGATAGGTGGGAAATGGCACAAGCGGCGTATGAAGTTGGAAATGATACACCTTTGGATTGGGGCGTGGACGCCCAATGATGATGTCGAGCAGGACATTGAGACCCGCCGAACTCATTACTGCCAGCACCAGGAAAATGGCCGCCTGTAGCCAGCTTAGAGCAGCAGTACCCTTACCTCTCAGGCGTAAGATCAGCGAAACCAGCACCATGAACACCAGCCAAACCGCCAGCGCAATACCCGCAGAAGTAGGATTATTCACGACGCTCGGAATATTCAAAATGGGATTAATTCCATTAGAAAATGGAGTATTCGCCTGAGCCGCATACGTCGCCGCCAGATCAAACGCATACGGTGTAGGATGAGCATGAATGACAAATGCCGACGCAATAAAGGCCAGGACCGCCACTATCCAGATAACAGCCTCGACACGATGCCGTCTCTGTGCATCCTGCCTATCCTCACCACCAGCAGTCATCGTCGCCGTTGGCGTTTGTAAGCCTTGGGAATTAGTTGCTTTAGCCATAGATACCCTCTTTTTTTATAGAAATTGAACAGATCAGGTCTGTGTATATTACGGCCTGATCTGCCAAGAAGGATACAACGGCAACGCAATACACGGGGAGGGCGCAATTCATTGCGCCCGTACGGAGGCCAAGAGCGTGATGATAGGAGGCATTAGCACAATGGAGCAGAGGACACGATGAATTGCGCCCATACAGAGGCGAATAAGGTGATGGCAAATGGGATGGCTGCATGCACCCCCTTCCCCAACCGCTAGCATTTCCCTCCCTGTACGGGCGCAATTCATTGCGCCCCCGTGTCTTGTATCGCCTTCACAACAAAATAGCCAAGACCAGCAACAACAGCAAATATGGCACCAGTTCCCAGCAACAGTGGCACAGACGACGTGGTAGTTGCCTGTGGTGGGGCAGCTACCAACGCTCGTTCCTCCGCAGTCACCGCGTGGAGGCGTGCTAGCTCAATTTTGAGGCTCTCCTCACCCTTTTCCATCGCCCAATGATGATTCGCGGAGAAGAGCGGCTTCATGACAAACGAGAAATAGCGCAGAAGCGGTTTTTCAGCACTGATCTTCCAATCATACGTGATGTTGACCCACGACCCGTCTTGCTCAAAGGCCCAGATGCCACGCCCATCAAGATCGCCCTCGGCAGCGAGTGCGAAACCGTCAGGACGTACGTCAGTGACAGTGAAATGCCAGCGTAAGGTGTAGGGAAGCCAGCCCTTAGTATAGAGATCAACAACCTTCCCCAATCCTTGCTCATTGCCCTGCTTGAGCGTCTTCACATCCAGATACACCGAGGGCCACCAGCGCACAAGATCATCTGCGTTTCCAATCACCTCGGTCACTTCTTTTAAAGTGCTTTTTACGCGCCAATGCGTTATAAAATGGTAATCATGACCTGACATCGTATTTGCTCCTTCTATTCGCGCTATGCATACTATGCAATGATACGCACGATATAATAGTTGAGATCATACTGTATTCTCATCTTACTTCCTCCTCTTCAAAACCGCCTCCACACCCTCACGCACAGCCTCTACCTTCGACCTTTTCCCGCGCTCCAGCGCCGTCCACGCCTCATTTGTCTTAGGTCTTGCATAGTGCAAAGCAGTGGCACACGCATTTTGCACCCTTGTATCTGCGCTCCCCTCGGCTAAATTGAGCGTATTTGTGATCTCATTCGCCGTGCGTAACGGCAGATACATCAGCATATCCAGCACTATACCATTGATCTCTATCGCCTCGTTAGTGGTATCCATCGTTAGATAGCCCAGAGCTGCATTGACAATCAGCCCTATCTCCTGCTCAATTGCGCTGCCCATCTCATCTGCCTCACGTATCTGTAACAACCTGCCCAGAAGGATGGTCAGCAGTTCTACCTGCGCTACACTATCAACTCTGTCACCACGAGCAAGTTGTACAAGAGCATTGTGTGCAACTTCTTTTGTTAATAGTATTTTTTGCAGGTATGGCAGGTATGGCAGGTATGGCAGGTATGGCAGGTCTTGTAGGTCTCGTAGGTATCGCAGGTATAACAGGTCTGGCAGGTATGGCAGGTATAGCAGGTCTCGTAGGTATCGCAGGTATAGCAGGTCTCGTAGGTCTCGTAGGTATCGCAGGTATCGCAGGTATCGCAGGTCTCGTAGGTATCGCAGGTATCGCAGGTCTCGTAGGTATCGCAGGTCTCGTAGGTATAGCACTAAATACCCGATAAACCGTTGTGCATAACGATGCGCTGGTAGTTGCGCACTATTGTAGTGCGCAAGTAGAGCAGCAGCGAGAGCTTGCTGATCCTTCTCTTCGGGAAAGAGGGATGTCCATAACAGAGTTACTTCCTGGTAGTCGCTATAGCGCCCCGTATTGAGTTGGGCAAGCAAGTAGCGTTGCCATGTTGCTCTCCATTGCGTAGGTTGTGCTGCTGCCTCTTGCAACATCGCCAGTATGTGTGTCGCAGCAGGATAGAGCGCCTCTTCCGCGCTGGCGACGAGGTCTTTGTGGATGGCAACACAGGTAGAGATATCTTGTTGTGTAATATTCTGTACCTGATAGGAGCCGCGCAACGCTATCCAGCGTCCCACGGCTTCTTCATAACGCTCATAGTTCTTCTCAGCTAATGGGACAGCCGTTGGCGTAATCAGCGTTCCCGCTTGCAAAGAGTAGAACGCAAGCTGCTCCCACTGCACAGGGTTGGCAGTGAAGTGAGTGCGTACAATGGTGAGCAACGCCCCAGCGGGTCCGCGCTTATCCATAAAAGAGAGCACCGTGAGCGCGAGATCGGCCACGTTCAGGTCGGACGCTGTCGCCACGGCACTGTCAGGGAGATAAGGGCCAAGCGCTGGTAGCCCAGCCAGAGAGAGCAACGGTGGAATAAGGGTGACAAAGACACGCTCAGGTGCCTCGCGCAGGTCTTGAACGATCATGGTCAAGAGCGTGAGTGTGGCCCGTTGTATCCACACCTGTTGTGTCGCAGTAAGAGCATTGTAGAGGGCGACAAGTAGTGGAGAACGCGTGCCATCTCCAGGTGTATTCACGAGCAAACGTTGTATAACCTTCTCTATGTCTTCACATACTTGAAACTCTTCCTTGCGCTGCGCCTGCAGATAGCCAGCCAGAAGTTGCCGCGCAACGGTTTCATCTATCGTATTCCCGATGGCAGCCAGATCTGGTAGCACGAGTACAGCAAAGGTTTGACGCTGCACCTCTTTGTTATAGGCAACCTCTAATGCGTGCGCAAACTCCTGCACGGTGGGATAGCGGTCTTTGGTCTCCTTCGCCAAGGCTCTCATAATAACAGCTTCGAGTTCGTCGGAGAGCATAGGAATGGTCTTTGGCAATGGATCAGGTGTGGCATAGAGATGTTGTCCATAGACTTCCATGGGACCGCCGGGGAAGGGAGGCTCTCCAGTGAGCCATTCATAGACCATGATGGCGAGGGCGTATTGATCGCTAGAACGGCTGGGTTTTCCCTTGATCTGCTCCGGAGCCATATACCAGGGCGTACCAGCTCTACCTTGCTGCGGTTTTTCTAGCGAAGTGCGTCCACTCTGCGAGGTGACCGCGATGCCGAAGTCCGCGACCTTGACGGTTCCATTCTGGTCAAGCAAGACGTTTTCCGGTTTGATGTCGCGGTGAATAATGTCTTCATCATGCGCAGCTTGCAGGGCGGCGGCAATCTGCTTCACATAAGGGATGATAACCTCCAGTGACAGCAACGTACCGCGTGGGTGTTTCGTGAGCAAGCTCCCTTGCGCTGCGAACTCCATCACAATGTACGGGGTATTGTCGCTCTTATCGATGCCCAGGCCACGCACCTCAATGATATCGGCATGCTTCAGCATGCTACTATTGACTTCTTGTAGAAATTTTTGTATTTGCTCGGTATCGAACTTGCCATGCAAAAATTTGATTGCAAACTGACGCTGACGCCGATCCTGAGCTAGATACACATCACCAAACGCGCCACCCCCTAACGGGCGCACGAGACGATAGTTATCAAGTTGTTGTCCAGAGCGATCTGTCATATCTCGTCATCCCTCATACATCAAACGTTTTCGATTATGCATTGCAATAGCTGTAGTATAGCGTCTGCACTGCAATTGGGCAAGAGTCCATTTGACGCCCTTGCTACAATAACCGTAACAAACTATGGAGCGTGTTAGAGACATGGCACAGACAAGACCGCACACACAATCAGCAACTGCATATAGCTACAAACGTTTCTATGCCCGTTTTCAACCCTATCGCACCGCCTTTATAAATGCCATACAAGGCATCCCTGACGAACAGCAACGCCAAACATATGGGCAACGGCTCGTGCAACGCCTGCTGTTCGCGTATTTTTTGCAGCAGCACGGCCACGACCACAAAGGGCGCAATGAATTGCGCCCGTACCATATCGCCGTACGGGCGCAATTCATTGCGCCCTTCGTGGGGCGCGATACATCAGGCCCCTACGACGTTACCATTGCTGACAGTGCCTTTATGGACCTCTTCACGTTCTTTGACACCTATCACTGGCAATTGACAAGCGAGGAGCCACAAACGGAACAGACGCTTTCTCCCGCCATTCTTGGCTATGTGTTTGAGCAGCAGATCAATCAGAAGCAAATGGGAGCGTATTATACGAGCGATGACGTGACAGAGTATGTTGCACGCACAACAATTATCCCCTGCCTCTTCCAGAAGCTCGCTCGTGCTCATCCCGATCTATTTTCAGCACACGCTGCTATCTGGCAGCGTGTGCGCGATGAGCCAGAACGATATATTCCTTCATCTCTTGCTACACGCGATTATCTTCCTACAGAGACCGAGCACGAGTATGCGCTTCGTCGTCAATGCTATACACAACTTCATGAGCAGTTGTCAACAGGAACCGTTTGCGTTATCACCGCTCTGGTCACACTCAATCTGGACATACAATGTTTCGCAGTGGATGCACTCACAGCATGCGACTCACCCATCTTGCTCTTGAGTTGCTACTCCGCCTTAACTCACATGAGCATCCTCGATCCCACCTGCGGAACGGGCGCGTTTTTATGTGCCGCCGCGAACGCCCTTGAAGTCCTCTACACAGCCTGCCTGCAACGTCTGCAAGCACTCTCCGAGCATGGTGCATCTTGTGAGGAAATACACACCATTTTACGCAAGGTAGCAACATTTCCCAACCTGCGTTACGCAAGCATACACACCATCCTCACCCATAATCTCTATGGTGTCGATATCATGCCTGGAGCTGTAGAGATTTGCCGTCAACGCCTTTTGCTTATACTACTGGCACACGCACATACCAACAGTGATGGGCGCAATGAATTGCGCCCGTACAACGATACGGTACGGGCGCAATTCATTGCGCCCTTCGCCGCCATGGCCAATTCCGCCAACGAATCCACATCCGGCGACGGGCGCGATAAATCAGGCATGGTACGGGCGCAATTCATTGCGCCCTTCGTCGGCCACGACGGGCGTGATAAATCAGGCCCCTACCACATCGTCAATCACGGCGTGGTACGGGCGCAATTCATTGTGCCCGATCTCAGCAACACGATTCGTGTCGGCAATGCCCTTTATGGTGTCACCAGTGCCCAGGAGATGGCTCACTTTCCAACGCAACACACAACAAACGAGGGCACGCCCTTTCACTGGCATCACGAATTTCCTACCGTGATGGAGCGTGGTGGCTTCGATGTAATTATTGGCAACCCACCCTATATTGAGCATAGCAAGCTGCCATCAGGTCATAATCTTTATGGCTATACGAAATACCAACATAGTAATCTGTATGCGGCTGTGCTTGAACGTTCGTTGGCTCTCTGTCGAGACGGGCAAAGCTACCTTGGCTTAATAGTCCCTATTAGCCTTTGTACGAGTACACGCTTCGCGTCGTTACGTCAGACGATTATGCAAAAGACAAAGTGGCAATGGTTTGCCAATTTTGAGATTTTCCCTTGTCGTCTGTTTGAAGGGGCTTTTCAACGCCTATGTTTGTTGATAGCACAATGTAGAGGCGGACGACCACAAGGGTCCCCACCCGCGGCGATTGGGGGACGATACGCTCTCCCTGTCGAGCAATATAAAGGCGGACGACCACAAGGGTCCCCACCCCCCTCCTCATCCGCCCCCGTCCCTACTGAAACGGAGGGGAACGCTTTTTCTCCTACAATGCATGTCACGAAGCTGCAACGTTGGTATACGGCAGAACGCCCTCATTTGATTGCCACCATGCACTATACACGAGTGCAACACCGCATCCATCAACATATGTTCCCTAAACTGGTCGCGCCAATACACGAAGCGATTCTAGAGAAACTGTCTCGCGCAGCACAAGGGGACATGCTTGCAACATGCCTCTCATCGGAGCGCACACAACATGTTGTCTACTATCAAGAAGCTACCAATTACTGGGTCAAGGCGACGTGTAGCACACCATTCTACAAGAAAAATGGCGTTGTGCAAGCACCACCTCATGGGCGTTTTCTCTTCTTTCACGACGCACACACAGCCCAGACAGGAATGGCTCTACTCAATAGTGGCCTGTTCTACCTGTGGTTCGCTACGTATTCCGATGGTTTCCACCTAGCACATGCTCTGGTCAAAGCATTTCCGACAGGCCAGGACTTCTTTAGACTAGCGCCATTATCTCTGCTTGCACAACGTTTAGAGCAGGATATTCTACAAAATGCGCAGATGTGTACACGCAACACGAAAACGGGCGACGACATCGAAATCGCGGAATATCTCATGGCCTGTTCTAAGCCCTTACTGGACCAGATAGATTCTGTATTGGCGCAGTATTACGGATTAGAAGACGCCGAATATGATTTCATCATTTCCTACGACAGCAAATACCGCCTCAGTCGTGGTAGGGGCAGCAATTCATAGCGCCCGTCGTCCACATAAACCATGTCGGCTACATTGACCATGGCGACGAGGGGCGCTATGAATTGCTGCCCCTACACATCAAGCTAAGAATGGATGGGCTTCACGAAGTGAAGACGTTCCTCG
>JRHI01000529.1_pt1 | contig 40529 bp, 41 predicted proteins | sample 215371 | NCBI WGS metagenome assembly JRHI01 (sample SAMN02929681, study PRJNA255918) | sediment metagenome | biome: cave system; feature: Ice Cave; material: Sediment; isolation source: sediment from deep within a dark volcanic ice cave with no known source of... ... | reverse complement strand
CCGCCAGCGTTAATCCTGAGCCAGGATCAAACTCTCCAAAGAGACACGAAACATCGGACCCCGAAGGGTCTCCAGGTCATCGTGTCGACGAGGTCCCACGCCAGATCGATGCGCGTCGCATCAGATTCCGTAGGCCCTAAGCGGAAAGTCGTCTCCACTCTTCAAATGTCAAAGTGCCACCCGCGCTGCCTGCAGCGGGACGCGCGCCGTCCACCGGACGGGCAACTGTGGAAGTGTAGCGACTCCGGAGGACCCCCGTCAAGTCGGGGGCTGCGGAGGCACCTGCGCCGCGACCTGCGGGCCGCGTCGCGCCCGCCGGTTCAGTTCCCGCGGGGCCGCCGGAGTATATACCCAACCCCTTGAGCGGACGGCGCACCGGCGGGTCGCGGCCGGCGAGAGCCGCGCGTGCTCCAGAGTGCCCAGGGTCAGAGAGGCCGTCGCCCCGCGAACGCGCGGGCCACGGTCAGCTCGTCGGCGTACTGGACGCTGGATCCCGCGGCCAGCCCGTGCGCCAGCCGGGTGACCGGCACCCCCGAGGCCGCCAGGCGCTCGCCGAGGTAGTGGGCCGTGGCCTCGCCCTCGACATCCGGGTCGGTGGCCATGACCACCTCGCGGACCTCGCCCGAGGTGACCCGCTCCACCAACTCGCGAATGCGGAGCTGGTCGGGCCCGACACCGTCGATGGGCGAGATCGACCCCTCGAGGACGTGGTAGAGCCCGGTGAACTCGCCGCTGCGCTCGACGGCGACGACGTCGAGCGCCTCCTCGACCACACAGATCAGGCCGGGGTCCCGCCGCGGGTTGGAGCAGACCTCGCAGAGCTCCCCCTCGGCGATGAAGAAGCAGCGCGTGCAGCTGCCGACGCTGGCGCGCAGCTCGGTCAAGGCGGCGGCGAGGCGCTCGACCCCCTCCCTGGAGGCGCGCAGGCAATGGAAGGTGAGCCGCTGCGCCGACTTCGGCCCAACGCCCGGCAGGCGCCCGAACTCGGCCGTCAGGCGCTCGACGGAGGGCGGCAGGAGGCTCAGCCGGGTCTCCTCAGATCAGGCCCGGGGGCAGCCCGAGACCGGCGGTCAGCCCACTCATCTGCGACGCCTGCATCTCGCGCGAGACGTCCAGAGCCGAGTTGACCGCAGCCATGACGAGGTCTCCGAGCATCTCGGCCCCCTCCTCGAGCGCCTCGGGCTCAATGGTCACGCTGAGGATCTTCTGCGCCCCGTTGGCGATGGCCGTGACGACGCCGCCGCCGGCCGACCCGGTGACCTCGGCCGACTCCAGCTCCTCCTGCATCTGGGCCATGCGCGTCTGCATCTGCTGGAGCTGCTTCATCATCTTCTGCTGGTTCTGCACGGGGCTCCTCCTGGGCGGGCGCGGGGCAGGTCAGTGGCGCCCGGCGAACAGGCGCCTCGCCGGCGGCCGACCCGGGCCGGGACGGCGCCCGCCAGTCTACTTTGCGGGGGGCTCGCCCCCCGGGACGTGTCGACACGGGCGGAGCCCGCCGACCCCGGCCCCCCGCGCGTCCCTGCGGGCGCGCTCGATTTGCGCGAGCGCGTCCCCGCGGCGGGCTCGGGTGGTCTGCCCGTCCTACTGAGTGTCGTCGCGCGCGTCCCGCAGCATGCGCCCGGTCAAGTGCGCTCCGGGGAAGGCCGTCAGCACGGCTGAGGTGGCCTCGGGCTCGTCGGCGGCGGCCGCCGGGGGTGAGGTCGCGGCGCTGCGGATAGCCTGCGTGTCGCCGCTGAAGACGACCTCGACCACCAGCCGGCGGCCAACCACACCGGCCACGGCGTCGGCCAGCAGAGCGGCCTTCTGCCGTTCGAGGAGCCGCTCGAGATGGAAGCCATAGGGGGCGCCCACGACCAGGCGGTCGGAGTCGCCGTCGACGGGCCGGCAGGAGCGCAGCACGCCGGCCAGCATGCGGTCGCGCCGGTCCACCGCCTCGATCACCTGCGGCCACGCCGCCGTCCAGCCGCCGAGGTCGGGCGGCACCCCAACCGGCGTCGGTGGCGGCGCCAGGGATGCGGGCACGGCGGGCGCGACGGGAGCCGGTGACACCGGCGGCGGCGACGCGGGCGCCGGCGACGCGGTGGCGACCGGCGGCACCTCGGCGTCGAGCGCAGGCGGCACCTCGGCGTCGATCGCAGGCGGCACCTCGGGGTCGAGCGGAGGCGGCGCCTCGGCGGCGACCGGCGGCGGCGCCGGCGGTTCCGGCTCGACCCGGGCCGTTGAGACCTGCTGCGGGGCCGCCGGCGCGCCGGCCGCCGGAGGTCGCGGCTGCTGCGGGGCCGCCGGCGCGCCGGCGGCCGGAGGTCGTGGCGGCGGCGGCACCGCCAGACGCGGCACCGGGGAGGCTGGAGGCGCGGGCGCGGCCGCCGGCGCGGATGCAGGCCCGGCCGGAGGCGTCCTCGGCGCCGGCGATACCGGCTCCCCCCCGGTGGCGACACCCGGGGATCCGCCGCGCGCCTCCAGGGCCGCCACCCGCTGCTCCAGCCCGCCGCGCCCGGAGCCGTGGGCCAGGCGCAGCAGCGCCAGCTCCACCTGGAGGCGGCCGTCGACGGGCTGCCGCAGGTTGATCTCCGCCTCGGAGAAGCGGTCGATGGCGTCCACCCAGATCCCCGGGCGGCCGGTGGTCGCCAGTTCGACGCAGAGCGCCGCCTCCTCGGCGGTCAGCCCGGCGCCCTCAGGAGCTCCGAGCGCGGTCAGCTCGGCCCCCCGCGCCAGCCGTGCCATCTCGCGCAGCAGCTGGCGAGCGTCCGCCCCGGCGTCGAAGGCCGCGCCCACGCCACGCAGCGTGGCGGCCGGATCGGCCGCCGCCAGGCCCGTGAGAACGGCGCGCAGGGTCTGCGGGTCGGACAGGCCCAGGGCCCGCCGCACCGTCGCCACCGTCAAAGGCCGCTCACCGGTGGCCAGCGCCTGATCGAGCACCGAGAGCGCGTCCCGCACCGACCCCTGCCCCGCCTGCGCCACCAGCATCAGGGCGTCACCGTCCGCCGTGGCCGACTCCAACTCGACCACGTGCCCCAGGTGTGCGGCCAACTCGGCCGTCCCCACCCGCCGGAAGTCGAAGCGTTGAACCCGGGACCGCACCGTCTCCGGCACCTTGTTCGGCTCGGTGGTCGCCAGCACGAAGAGGACATGGTCCGGCGGCTCCTCGAGCGTCTTGAGGAAGGCGTTCCAGGCCGCCTCGGTGAGCATGTGGGCCTCGTCGACGATGTAGACCTTGCGCCGCAGCACCGCCGGCGAGAACTTGACCTTCTCCCGCAGGTCGCGCATCTCGTCGATGCCCCGGTTGGAGGCCGCGTCGATCTCCAGCACGTCCATGGCGCCGCCACCGGTGATCTCCTGGCAGGCCGCGCACCGGTTGCAGGGCTCGCCGTCCTGCGGGTCCAGGCAGTTGACCGCCCGAGCCAGGATGCGCGCCGAGGAGGTCTTGCCGGTGCCCCGGATGCCGGAGAACAGGTAGGCGTGCGTGACCTCCCCGCCCCGTACCTGGTTTCGGAGGGTGGTGGCGATGTGCGCCTGGCCGATCAGGTCGGCGAAGGTCGCCGAGCGGTATTTGCGGTAGAGGGCGAGGCTCACACGGCTCCGGACGGCGGCAGGGGCGGGTAGGGGTGGGGGATAGTCGCGCACCCCACGTTGTTGGCACGTTCCCGGCGCTCACCCGTCGGGCCGGCTCAGCCCAGGTGATCTACGGCACCCTCGGGGGACCGCTTATGGCTGCTTCCTTCCGGACCTGACCAGGTTCACGGGCACGAGTTGCGCAGGACCCGGACGTCAACGCCAGCACCGCCGGAGCAGACCCGGAAACGCACCCCCGCGGTGGGGAATTCAACCCCGCTAGAGCGGACTGCGGGTTACAGGGCGCCGCTACTGCCCCGTCTAGCGCGACCGCCGCGCATTCTACCGGGCAGCCCCCTCCAGGAGGCCGGTGCCAGACACCTTGGCTGGCGCCGTCAGCTGAGCGTGACGCCGGCGCCCACGGGATGCCCATCACCGACGACCGAGGGCGCCTTGACGTGGAGCGGCTGGCGCACCCCGACGGCGGTCCGCTCGGCACCGTGCTGGATCGCCGACGCCTCGGTGGCGGGCCACAGCAGCGTGAACCTGCTGCCCCGCCCCTCCAGGCTCTCCACCACGATCCGCGCCCCGCTGGCCTCCACCAGACGGCGCGCCAGGGCCAGCCCCATCCCGGTTCCGCCGAAGGCCCGCGTCGCCGTGTTGTCCACCTGGTAGAAGCGGTCGAAGATCCGCTCGATCCCGTCCGCCGGGATGCCGACACCCTGGTCGACGACATCGATCCGGACCTGCTGGCCCTCGACCACTGCGTGCAGGCGGACGGTCGACCCGGCGGGCGAGAACTTGGCCGCGTTGTCGAGGAGCGCGCGCAGGACCTGCTCGAAGCGGTCGGGATCGGCCCACACGGTGGTGTCGTCGCGCACCGCGATGTCCACGGAGACCGGCAGCCCCGTCTTCCAGCGGTCGGCCACGGCCTCGACCGCGCGAACCACCACCGGGCGCACCGCGGTCGGCTGTGGCTGCAGCCCCAGGGTGTCGCGCTCCAGCAGTGAGAAGTCAATGATGGTCTCGACGATCTCGTAGAGGTTCTTGCTGGCCGTCTGGATGTCGGTGACGGCGTCGAGCTTCTCGCGGTCGTCCCAGACCTGCCAGCACATCTCCAGCAGGTCGCTCATTCCCATGATGGCCGTCAGCGGGGTCCGCAGCTCGTGCTGGACGGTGGCCAGGAAGTCGCTCTTCATCCCGTCCAGTTCGCGCAGGCGCCGCACCGTCTCCTTCTCGAGCTCGAACACGCGCGTGTTCTCGAGGGCCACGGCGGCGTTGTTGGCGAGCACGCTGAGCGCCTGGAGGTCGCGGTCGTCGGGTGCCGTGCCGGCGGCGGTGAAGATCGCCAGGGCGCCGTTGACCTCGCCCTGGTAGAACATCGGCAGCGACAGAAGACCGCCGGACTCCCAGCCTGCCGGGGGCTTGTCCACTCGGGCCGCGCGGCCGGCGAGGAGGTCCTCGACGACGCCCCAGGGTGCCAGATCCGGGGATCCCGCCATGCCCAGGCTGGCGACGGCGACGAAGCCGCCGCCTCCGCGGGCATAGAGAACCGCGGCGGTCCGCCGGCCGGTGATGGCCGTGGCCGCGCGCACCACCGCCATCTGCAGGGCGTCGACCCCCTCCCGGGTCGTGGTCAGGGCGCGCGACACGCCGCCCAGTCGCGACACCGCAGCGTCCAGACGGGCACGCTGCGCCTCGATCTCGGCGACGTTGGTGGAGATCTGCGAGCGCATCCGGTTGACGCTCGCCGCCAGCCTGCCGAGCTCATCACCGGAGGCGACGGGGATATCGGTGGCGTAGTCGCCGCCCGCGATCCGGGCCACGCCACGCTCCAGCCGGGCCACCGGGCGGCGCACAAACCGGCCCACGAAGAGGATGACCAGGATGCTGGTGCCCAGGATGACGAGCAGGCTGATGAAGATCAACGTCACCTCGTCGCTGCGCGTGCTGCCGGCGAAGACGGCCGTCGGGACCTCGACGCCGAGATAGCCGCTGGGCGACCCGGTGGCGTCGTCCAGCCGCGCCAGCGCGCCCGCCACCTCGCCGGAACCACCCGCCGCCAGCGGAGCGTCGTACGTCCCGTTGACGCTGGCGTCATGCCGGCTCACCCCGGCGGCAAGCGCCTCCGGCATCGACGACGGGACCCCGGAGCCATTGCGGAGGCGGACCGTCTGGCCCGGCCGCTGGATGGCGACGAAGACCACCTGGTAGTCGGCACCCACCACGGGCGCGAACTCGACGAGCTGATCGCTGAGCGGCGCCACGTCGATGATGACGCCACGCACGGTTCCCGGTCCGTCGACGATACGCCGCGCCACGTCGACGGAGACGATCTGGCCACCCCCCGCCGGTCCGAGCACCTCGACCCCCGCCACCGCCGCGGGGGCCGTCCGGGCCGCGCGCACCGAGGGTGAGGTGGCGTCCGGCGGGGGCAGGCCCTGGGGCACCGATGAGTAACGCAACCGCCCGAAGGCGTCGAGGACGACGAGGAAATGCCCGCGGGATGAGTAGCCGCCGTTGTGGAAGAGCGCGGGCACCGCGGTGGCGGCGTCGGCGCCGATCAGCGCCGTCGCCAGCTGAGGCTGGATGGCGAGGTGGTCGACGGCGCCCGCCCCGGTCACGGCGGTGATCTTGCTGACCAGTTGGTCCAGCACCCCGGCCCGGTTCTGGGCGTTGCCGACGGCGGTCTCGCGTGTGGCCCGGTCGCGGCTGATCAGGAGAAAGGCGCTGACCCCGGCGAGCACCACGATGACGATGCCGAGGGCGCCGACCAGAAGCCGCGTGGCGAAGCCGACGCGCGGCCGGCGCATCAGCGCCCCCTCCCGCAACCGGGCATGGCGCGCCCCCCAGGGACGGTCAGTCCGCCGCCGCCGCGGACCAGGAACGCCGGACCACGACGGCAAGGAGCAGGGCGGCGAGGAGATCGAGTCCGATGAAGATCGGCCACAGCCTCAGCGAGCCGAGGTTCAATCCCTCGAGCCCACCGAGCGTGCTCGACGAGGGAATCGCGGGGGGCGGGAGGGCGGTCAGCGGCGACGCACCCGGTGCCAGCGCCCCCTGCTGCGGCAGGCCCGGAACGGGCGCGCCGGAGTTGAACAGGTCGGTGGTCGCGTCCGAGGTCACGGTGGCACCGCCGGCGCCGGCGCCCGACCCCAGGCCTGCCGCATCCGCCCCGCCCGCCGGACTCCTTGCGCCCGGGGCCCGTCCCTGAGACGGCCCACCCGGGAGGCCGGGCACATTCACGCAGGCCACGCCGCTGAGCAGGCAGGTGGGGGCCGACCCGGGCTGCGCGCCGCCGGGAATGCAGAGGGACAGCAGCGTGGCCGTACAGCTCGCCGGCTGGGTGCCGGTGGGCTGGCTCGAGGCGGCGCAGAGCCCCAGCAGCGCCGCCACGCAGCCCGGCGTGGCCAGCGACAGCACCGGCAGGGAGGTGTCTCCCAACGGCAGGGTCAGCGAGATCCCGGGTGGGGCACCCGGGTTGGGCGCGGACGGTGGGGAGAGCACCCCCGGAAGGAGGCTGATGCAGTTGCCGAGCACGTCGGTGGTGCACCCCGGCGCCGCCGCGGCGCGGGCACCGGGGGTGGCCACGCCGGCCGTGGCCTGACCCACAGCGCGGCCCACCGACCCGAGGGCCGCAAGTGGAGCGGCCACTGCCGAGGCGACGGCCCGCAGCGGGCCGCCGGAGGCCGGGGTCACCACGGCAGGCGCCGCCCCGAGCGGGGTCTGGGGCGCGGCGGCAGCGGGTGCGGCCGGGGTGGCGGTGTAACCGCTGGCGGTGGGCGTCGGGGTTGGTGACGGGCCACCGACCAGGCAGAGCCCGAGTAAACCCACGGCGCACGGGGCGTCGGCGGCCACCATTCCGGCGGCGGGGGCGGCGGCGGCCTCGCCCCGCAGCGGCGCGCAGACGAGGACCGCCAGCACCACCAGAGCGGCGGGCAGGGTGACCAGGGCGCGCCAGCGCCCCCGCGCCAAGCGTGTCGGCATCTTGCGGATTCTACGTCCGTCCGCGCATGCAGAACGGCAGGTGGGCGACCGCGACGCTGCCGTGACCGCCCGCGGAGCGCGGTGTCACGACCGGCGGCGACCCAGGCTGAGCGTCGGCTCGGTGCCCCACGCCAGCCGCTGGAGATTGGCCCGGTGGCGCCAGCCGATGGTGGCCGTGGCCGCCGCACTGTAGGCGAAGGCCGCCGGCGACCCCTGCCGGGTCACGGCCGCGGCCGCCGTCCCCAGGGTCGCCGCCGTGGCCGCCGCCAGGGAGGCGACGGAGACGGTGCGGCTGAGCGCCAGGCAGCTCAGACCGCCGGCGACCGCGCTCGCCGCCCCGGTGCCGGACATCTGCAACAGGGCGCCGAAGCCCGTGGCCACGCCCTTGCCGCCGCGGAATCGAGCGAACACCGGCCAGGAATGCCCGATGACGGCGGCCAGGCCCGCCGCGGCCTGGCCGACCCGGTCGCTGCCCAGGCGCCGCGCCAGTGCCACCGCCGCCGCCCCCTTGGCGACATCGAGCACGAAGACCGAGCCGGCGGCCGCCGGACCGACGGTGCGGAGCACATTGGTCGTCCCCGTGCCCCCGCTGCCGTGCTCGCGAACGTCGATGTTGCGCGCCACCTTGGCCATCCACAGCCCCACGGGCAGGCTGCCGAGCACGTAGCCGGAGGCGGTGGCGGCGAGATCCACGGTCACGGTGCCCACGGCCCGGCAGTATCGCGAGTGCGGGCCGTCAGGGGGGAGGTCACGACACCGCATCGGGCGCTCGGGCGGCGGCCCCGGCGGCGGGCTCCAGCACCCATCCGGCTCCTGGCGCCGCCCCGGCCGCCGACCGCATGGCCCGTAGCACCGCGGCGGTGGCCTCCTCGGTGACGAGCGCGACCGCGGTGCCTCCGAACCCGGCGCCGACCAGACGGGCACCGAGGCAGCCCCCCACCGCCTCGGCAGCGGCCACCGTGGCGTCGAGCGCCGCGGTGCTCACGGCGTAGTCGTCGCGAAGCGAGGCATGGCTGGCGCTCATCAGCTCGCCGAGGCGTTGCGCGTCTCCCTCGCGGATGGCCAGCGCCGCCTCCGCCGCCCGCTCCGTCTCGGTGACGAGGTGACGGGCGCGCCCGTCCAGCGGCGGCTGCAGCTCGGCTGCGGCGGCGACCTCGAGCGTCACCTCCCGCCACGAGGAGCCGCCGAGGATGGCCAACGCGGCGTCGGCCTCGCCGCGTCGCTCACCGTATCCCCCGCCGCCCACGTCATGTGTGGTCCCGGTGGCCACGGCCACCAGGCGCACCCCCTGCAGCCGCCAGGGCAGCCGCAGGACGCCGCCGTCACGGCAGTCCAGCAGCAGTGCCCCGCCGTCCGGGGCCAGCACCACGGCTCGCTGGTCGAGCGGGCCGACGGGGATGCCCAGCAGGTCGCGCTCGGCGACCAGGGCGATGTGCGCCACCTCGCGTGCCGGCAGGCGCCGCCGGACGAGGCGCAGCAGTCCGACCACCATGGCGACGCTGAGCGCCGCCGAGGAGCTGAGGCCGGCGCCGGCGGGGAGGTCGGCCGCCACGGCCACGTCCAGAGGCGGCACCGCGATCCCACCCGCCCGGAGCGCCAGCACCACGGCCAGGACCCGGTCGGCGAGATCACGGCTGCCGTTCTCGAGCTCGGCCTCGGCGCGCTCGGCGCGCTCGGCACCGCTCGTGATGCGCCAGCGCCCCACCGGCGAGCGGCGCAGCGCCACCGCCAGCCCCAGCTGAATGCCGATGCAGGCCACCAGGCCGTCGGCGTAGTCGACGTGCTCGCCGACCAGCGTGCAGCGGCCGGGCGCCGACGCGACGGCAGGCGGCTGGGCGCGGCCGAAGGCCAGCTCCAGGGCGTAGCGCGCGGTGGTCTCGAGCTCGCCGCTCATGGGGAGGACGGCGCTCAGCCGCCGGCCGGGTCTCCCTGGAGAGCCTCGCGCACCGCCGCCACCTCCAGGTCCAGCCGCGCGTCGCTCCAGACCTGCACGGCCCCGTCGGCGGTGGGCGGATCGACCAGCTCGACCAGCGAGCGGCAGCCGCCGTACTCGGGCCGCTCGACGATCTCGACCGCATCGGGGAGGGCCCAGACGCGCAGCACCAGCACCAGCGGCAGCTCCTCCGGCCGCCACCTGTAGCGCAGCGTCGGGTATCGGTCCGTCCACACCGTCCGCGGCGTCAGCCGGCGCAGGCTCTCCAGACTGGCGGCCCGCTCCACGTGCACCACCTCGGCCAGCGAGCGCAGGGCGACGTGACCCGGAGTCACGGGACGGGCGTGACCGGCGGGCCTCGCCTGCAGCGTGGCCTCGGCTCGCGGCCGGCGGTGGGCGCCCGGGACGAGGAGGGTGCGGTGCTCCTCCTTGAGGAAGAGGCCGCGCTCGTGGAAGAGGGTCGGATACAGCCAGAAACGCCCCTGCGGCACCGGCAGCGACTGGTCGGGATCGGCGAGGCCGCCCTTGCGGATCAGGATCGCCTGGAGCCCCTGCTCGAGCGCCGCCACGACCACGTCCCACTCCTTGAAGCCGGGGTGGACGGCCTCATCACCGGCGGCGGTCATGACCGCTCGGTGAGGTTGGCGGAGGCCACGCTCAGCGCCCGGCCTGACTCCGGTGGCGCGGCCGCCCGCGGCCTCGCCGGGCCTGGGGCCGTCCGCCGCGCGGCGGCCAGAGCGACGATCCCGACCAGCGTGTTGAGCCCCTTGTCGGCGGCGCGATGGAGCAGCGCCGCCGCAGTCGCGGTGGAGGCGTCGACGCCGAATCCCAGCAGGAGGCCGACCACGCTGGCCTCATAGGCCCCGATGCCGCCGGGGATGGCGCTGAGCGCCCCCGCCAGGTGGGACACGGCGTAGACCAGCGCCGCGTCCGTCCAGGACAGCGCCCCCGGGGCGACGCCCTGGACGACCACCCAGAAGAGGGTCACGGCGATCATTGCGCCGAGCAGGGTCAGCCAGGTCCAGGCCAGGGTGTCGCGCCGCCGCATCAGCCGGTCGACCTCGAACTGGAGCTCGTCGATCTGCCGGGTCAGCCGCCGGACCAGCGGCGTGCGCCCCACCAGCCGGCGCATCGGCACCCAGAGGCGTGGGGTGGTGAGCAGGACCAGGACCGCCACCGTCCCCGCCAGCGCGATCCAGATCGCCGACGCCGTCACCCGCTGTCCGATCGCGCCCGGGACCGCCACGGCGATGAGCACCAGGGTGTACAGCAGCTCCTGCACGGTGATGGTCCCGACCACCGCCCCGGGGGCCACCCCCGCCTCCTCGGCGACCAGGACCGCGCGGGTCAGCTCGCCGAGCGGAAGCAGTCCGGTCGACTGGCCCGCCAGGTTGAGGATCATGGTCCGCCGCAGCGGCACGACGATGGCGGCCCCGCGCAGCAGGTGGTGCCAGCGCAGCCCCTGCACCAGGTAGTAGCCGACGCTCAGGACGATCACCGCCGGGATCAGCTCGGGGCGGAAGAGGAGCAGCGCTCGACCGGTGTTGCGCGGGTCGACGGCGATCACCAGCGCCGCCAGCCCGGCGACACCGAGCCCGGTGAACAGGATGGCCCGCAGCCGCGAGCCGCTCACCGCTGGATCCTTCTGCCCACCAGGGTCTGCCCCGGGCGCCGGTCGTTGACCAGCCGCTCCACCAGCACGGGCAGCCGAGGATGGCCGTGGAGGTCGGCTGCGACCCCCTCGAGCCGGCGTGCCAGGAGCAGCGCCAGGACCAGCAGGGCGCCGGCGCAACCCGCGGCGCCAAGCGCCACCGCCTCGGCGACAGGCAGCACGGCAAAGCCGAGGATGACCCCGGCCGCGATCCGGCCGCCGGCCAGCCCGGCGGCATAGCAGACGAGGAGCACGACCAGGCCGCCGATCCCCAGCCCGGCGACGGCGCCGGTGGCGACGGCGACGGCACGGCCGCCGCGGAACCGCAGGTAGGGGCTGAAGCCCGACCCGGCGACGGCGCAGACCGCCACCGCCACCAGGCCCTCGGCGCCGAGGCCGGCTCCGCGCGCGACCAGCACGGGCACCAGCCCCTGGGCAAACTGCAGGGGGCCGACCACCGCCGCCAGCCGCGGCCCGAGGTTGCGGAAGATGTTGCTGGTGCCCACGTTGCCGGTGCCGACCGAGCGCAGGTCGACGCCTCGGTGGGTGAGGCGGACCAGCACCAGGCCGAGGGGGACGCCGGCGACCAGATAGGCACCGACGCAGATCAGCAGCACCTCGCCCATCTGGTTGTTCACCGTGCCGCCTACGGTACCCCGGCGAGCTCCGCGCCGCGGAGCGGCATGACGGCGAATCCCGTCATCCCCGGCCCGGTATAGGCACCCAGCACCGGGCTGAGCGCCACGGTCTCACTGCGGCCGATGCGCAGCACGGAGTGCAACTCGGCCCGCACCGCCGCCGCCGCCGCCGGCGCCGCCGCGTGACAGACCAGCAGCCAGGCCGGGTGCTCGGGATCGGTGCGCCGGAGCGCCGCGTGGGCGAAGGCGCGGAGCACGCGCCGCTCCCCGCGGACCAGCTGGAGCCGCCTGGCCTCCCCGTGGCGCAGCTCGAAGATCGGCCGGACCCCGATCAGGTCCCCCAGGCCCGCCACCAGGCGGGGCACCCGCCCGCTGCGGGCCAGGTATCCCAGGGTGCGGAGCGACCCGATGGTCACCGTCTCCGCCGTGGCCAGCCCGATCCGGTCGAGCACCTGCGGCGGCGAGCCCCCGGCGGCCGCCAGCTCCGCCGCGGCGCGGGCCACCAGGCCGAAGCCGGCCGCGGCCGTCCCGGTGTCGACCACGGTCACCGGTCGGTGGTCACCCTCCTCGCCAAGCAGCCGGGCGGCGAGCACCGCGCTGGCGTGCATGCCGCTGAGCGGAGCCGCGATCGTCAAGCAGACGACGTGCGCGCCCGGGGAGGCGCGGAACGCCTCCAGGTAGTCGCCCGGGCTGGGGGTCGAGGTGCCGACCGCCTCCCCCGCCGCCAGCCGCGCGTAGACCTCGTCGAGGGTGACGTCGACGCCGTCCATGAGAAGCCGGCCTCCGATGTCGATGCGCAGCGGCACCACCACACAGCCGGCGGGAAGGTCCCGGCCGAAGCCTGCGCCACTGTCGACGACCACGCCCACCGGCCGCTGCGGCAACCCCGCCTCCCTGCCGGCGCCCTGGGTCGCCCCGATCACCCCACCGGCGCGCCCGCGGACGCCCCGACGGAGGAGTAGAGGGCCAGCAGCCGGTCGAGGTTGGTGCGCAGGTCGTAGCGCTCCTGCACCCGGCGCCGCGCCATCACGCCCAGCGCGGCGCGCAGCGCGGCGTCCCCGCACAGCCGGGTGAGCGCCTCGCCAAGGGCGGGCTCCAGCGGCTGGATGGGCAGGGTCACCCCAACTCCCTCGATCGCCTCGCCATCCTCCCCGGCGTCGGTGGCAGCGACCGCCAGCCCGCAGGACATGGCCTCCAGCAGGCTGAGCGCCAGCCCCTCGGCGGTCGAGGGCAGGACGTAGACGTCGGCGCCGCGGAGCAGGTCGAGGCGCTGGCGCGTGTCCGTGACCACCCCGAGCACATGGACGTTGGGGTGGCCCTCGGCGAGCCGCCGGACGCGGCGCTCCTGGACGCCGCCGCCCGCGATCACCAGGGCGACGCGCTCCCCGAGGTCGGCTGCGAGGAAGGACCGCACCAGGTGGGGAACGCGCTTCTCGGGGTCGAGGCGGCCCATGTACGCCACCACCGTGTCGGCATCGAGGTCGGCCTTGAGCGGGCTCGGGCCGGGCGCGTAGACGTCGGTGTCGACGCCGTTGTGGATGACCACCAGGCGGTCCTCGGGGTAGCCGGCCTCGACCAGCAGGTCGCGCTGGTCCTGGCTGAGCGCCACACAGCGATCGAACTCGCCAAGGTTGCGCGCGTGGAAGCGGTAGAGACCGCGGAGCACCGCCGCTCGGACGCTGCCGGCGGCGTAGGGCAGGTGGAAGGTGGCCACTGTGGCGGCGCCGCGCTCGCGTGCCATACGGCCGATCTCGCCGTCCAGGGTGCCGAAGCTCCAGGAGACGTGGACGACGTCGGGGGCGAACTCGTCGAGCGCGGCGGCGATCCGCTCCGTGCTGCCCAGCAGGCTCACGGTCAGGGTCTTGATGCGCAGTGCCTTGAGCGAGACGTCGTGGTCGCCGTCCCCAAGGTGCCCATCCGCCTCGTGGACATAGGTCTGGACCTCGGCGCCGCGGGCGCGCAGGGCCGCCACCATCTCACGCGTGTAGGTGGACAGCCCGTCGGCACGGCGGCCTTCCGCATGCCCGAACCAGGCGATGCGCAAGGGGCGGGGCTGTGGCTCGGAGGCCCGCGGGTGAAGACGCTGCGCGGTGGACGGGGGCGCTGCGTCCATGTGATTCGAGGATACGCCGCCCGCCGGAAGCCGGGCCCAGGCCTCAGTCCGTGTAGACGGTGCGGAACGGGTACCACTGCTCGGGGTGCCGGCGGACGCCGACCTCGAGGACGGAGGCCAGCCGCTGGGTCAGCGCCGACGCCTCCTCGCCCGGCGCCGGCAGCAGCGGAGGATGCGCGATGGCCAGGTAGTGGGGTTCACGCCGGCCGCCGCGGCGGCACTCGACGGGGATGAGCGGGGCGCCGGTGCGCAGCGCCAGCCAGGCGGGCGCCAGGCTCATCGACACCGGGCCGCCGCAGTACCTGACCACCGTCTGGGGACCGCCGGCGGGGAGGTCGCCGAGCATGGCGACGAAGCGGCCCCGCCGCAGGGCTCGGAGCAGCCCGCGGGCGGCGTGCTCGGGTGGATAGACCTCGAGGGCGTTGCGCTCCCGGGCCCAGACCACCAGGTCGGTGATGGCCGGGACGCCGACCGGGGCCATCACCGTGGTCAGCTCCACCTCCAGGGCCCAGGCCATGAGCGCCGCGAAGTCCCAGCTGCCGAAGTGCATCAGGGCCAGGACGCCGCCGCTGCCGGCGTCGCGGAACCGGGTGATGTTCTCGGCGCCGTCGAGCCGCGAGTGCCGCCTCACGTCGTCCCGGCTCATGCCCAGCGCCCAGACGAAGTCGAGGTTGGTCCGCGCGAACTCCCGGAACGAGGCGCGGGTGCGCCGCCGCGCCTCCCGAGCGGTGGGCGCCCCCAGCCGCAGGTGGTTGGCCGCGGCGGTGCGGCGACGGCCCGGGTCGAGCGCCCAGCCGGCCATGCCCACGACATCGGCGATGCGATGCCGGTGTGGGCCGAGCCGGCGCAGGGTGGCGGCGGCCACCGTGATGCCGCCACGCAGGGTCACCGCAGCCACCCCGGTGGTCGGCCCGGACCGCAGCGGGGCGGCGCCCGGAGGGCGGTCGCTCATGGCGCCGGGCTGGCGGCCGTCAGGCGCGAGAGCGCCTGGTCGGCGGGATCCACCGCTCCCGCGCCCACCCCGGCGAAGGCGATGGTGCCCTTGGAATCGACCAGGTAGAGCGTCGGCGTGTGGGTCACCTTCCAGCGGACGGTGACGTTGTCGCCGCAGGCGCCGTTGCTGTCGGTCCGGGCGCAGGGGTCGGCGAGGAAGGTGATCCGATTCAGCGACGCACAGCCGCCGAAGCGGTCCTGGCGGTAGCCGGCGATCTGCTGGTCGCTCTCCAGGTCGGCGTCGACCGCCACCAGGGTGGCCTCGGGGTGGCGCGCCAGCAGGTCGCACAGGGGCGGTGCCGCCTGCTGGCAGGCGGGGCAGTTGACGCCGAAGAACTCCACCACGAAGGGGTGACCGGTCCGCGCGGCGACCTGGTCGAGGGCCGGCGGCGCGCTCGGCGCCTGGGGTGCGATGGCGGGTGCGCGGGCGCCGACCTCGAGCAGATTGGCGGGCGGCATGATGCGCCGGCTGATGACGATGCCGACCACCGAGACCACCACCGACAGCAGCAGGAGCAGCAGCAGGTTGCGCAGCTGGCGGCGCAGCGGCGGTCGCGACGGTCGGCTGCTCCGCAGTGTGGCCAGGCTGGACAGCCTGGCTGCCCGGTCCGGGTCCGGAGGCGCGGCCTCGGCCCCGTCCGCCTCGTCGGTGGGCTCGGGCAAGGGCCTCCTAGGGCAGCTGGGTGCCCGCGGCGGTGGCCGCGTGCAGCAGCGGCTGGGCGAGCACGCCGAGGACGACGGTGGCGGCGGCGCAGGCCACCAGAGCGGCGCGGAGCGGCAGCGGCTCGGCCTCGAGCTCGGGCGCGCCCTCCGCCGGCTGGTCGATGAAGATCACTCGCAGGACCCGCAGGTAGTAGCCGGCACTGATGACGGTCATGGTGACGGCGATGACCACCAGCCAGCCCCAGCCGGCGAGCGTCGCCGCCTGGAAGACGAAGAGTTTGGCGAAGAAGCCGATCAAGGGCGGGATGCCGAGCAGCGACCACATGGCCACGCCCATGACCACGGCGGGGACGGGCGCTCGGGCGAAGAGGCCGCGGTAGCTGGTCAGCTCGTCGGTGATGCCGTGGGCCTCGGCCGCGGTCACGGCGCCGAAGACGCCCACCACCGTGATCCCGTAGGTGAGCAGGTAGAAGAGCGCGGCGCCGATCCCGTCCTCACCGGGCGCGTAGGCGAGCAGCCCGAGGAGGATGAAGCCGGCCTGGCCGATGCTGGAGTAGGCCAGCAGCCGGCGCATGCGGCTCTGCGCCAGGGCGGCGAGGTTGCCGTAGATCATGCTGGCGGCGGCCACCACGGCGATCACCGCCGTCCAGCTCGACGCCGACAGCGGCAGCGTGGTGGCGGCGAAGCGGGCCACCATGGCGAAGCCGGCAAGCTTGCTGACCGCGGCGATGTAGCCCGCGACCGGCGCCGGGGCGGCCTCGTAGACGTCCGGCACCCACTGGTGGAATGGCACCGCGCCCAGCTTGAACGCCATGCCGGCGAGCACCAGCGCGATGCCGAAGGCAGCGCCCGCGCCGGTGTGAGTCAGGCCGGTGGCGACCTCGGTCAGCACCGTGGTCCCGGTCAGTCCGTAGAGCATGGCCAGCCCATAGAGCAGCACCGCGCTCGAGGCCGCGCCCAGGATCAGATACTTGAATGCCGCCTCGCTGCCGCGGGGCTCGGTCTTGAGCAACCCCACCAGGATGTAGAGGCTGACGCTCAGCAGCTCCAGGGCCACGTACAGGGCGAGCATGTCGCGGGCGCTGGCCAGCAGCTCGCCGCCCAGCGTGGCGGTGAGCAGCAGGGCGTGGTATTCGCCGGCGTTGGGCCGGATGCGCTCCGCCAGCGCATCGCCGCTGAGCACGGTGACCAGCGCCAGCCCGCAGAGCACGGGCACCACCAGCAGCGTGAACCGGTCGACGACCAGCGCGCTGGAGTAGCTGTCGTAGCCGGGGCCGGGCAGGCCCTTGAGATAGGTAAGGGTGCTGAGCGCGCTGGCGGCCAGCGCCAGGCCGGCGACGCCCATGTGCACCCGCACCGCCACCCCCCGGCGCAGGGCGCCCAGGCCCGCGCAGAGCATCGCCCCGAGCAGCAGGATGGCCTCGGGGATCAGGTTCTGCGTGCTGCTGAAGCTCGCCATCACTGCACCAGCCGGGCGGTGATGGACTGGACGCCGTTCTGGATGACGGGGATGACACGGCCGGGGATGACCCCGAACAGGACGATGAAGAAGACCACGGGCAGCAGGTAGATGAGCTCCAGCGTGGTGGCGTCCTTGATGCGCGCGAAGGTCTCCCTGGCGGGGCCGAAGAACACCCGTTGCAGCATCCAGAGCAGGTAGCCGGTGGTGACGGCGATGCTGGCCATGACCACCACGGTGGCGACGCGGTGGGTGGGGAAGGCACCGGTGAAGACCTCGAACTCGGCGACGAACCCGGCCAGCAGCGGCAGCCCGAGCGAGGCCAGCCCGGCGAAGACCCACAGCGCGGTCAGCCTCGGCGCCTGCCACGCCAGGCCCCCGAGCTGGCTGATGCTGCGCGTCCTGGTGCGCTCCTGCACGGTGCCCACCAGCAGGAAGAGCAGCCCGGTGATGAGGCCGTGGGCCACCATCTGGAGGATGGCGCCGTTGAGGGCGATGGCGGACTGCGACGCCACCGCCAGCAGCACGATGGCCATGTGGCCGACGCTCCCGTAGGCCACCATGCGTTTGAGGTCGTCCTGCGCCAGCGCGGCGACGGTGCCCCAGATCGCCGAGACTCCGGCCAGGATGGCGAGCACCAGGCCGAAGCGGTGGGCCGGCTCGGGGAAGCCCGCCAGGGTGATGCGGATGAGCCCGTAGCCGCCGAGCTTGAGCAGGATGCCGGCGAGGATGACCGACACCGGGGTCGGCGCCTCGGTGTGGGCGTCCGGCAGCCAGGTGTGGAGCGGCACCACGGGCAGCTTGATGCCGAAGGCGACGAAGCTGAGCCAGAAGCAGACTCCGGCCACGATGCCGTTGCCCAGCAGCACGCCCGAGCCGGCCGGGGTGCCGCCGCTCTGCAGGAACTCGAAGCTCCCCTGCCCCGCCTTCAGGCCGATGAGCAGCACGGTGGTCAGCAGCAGCGCGCTCGAGCAGATGGTGAAGGCGAGAAACTTCCAGGCGGCGCGCATCCGCCCGGGTCCGCCCCAGATGGCGATGAGCAGGAACATGGGCACCAGCTCGACCTCATAGAAGAGGAAGAACAGCACGTAGTCACTGGCGCAGAAGGTCCCGTTGACGCCGGTCTCGAGGAGCAGCAGCAGGAAGAAGTAGAGCTTGATCCGCTTCTCCATCTTCCACGAGGCCAGGATGGCCACGGCGAAGAGGAGCGTGCTGAGCAGCAGCAGCGGCAGGCTGAGACCGTCCACGCTGAGGTGGTAGTTGACGTGCACCGGGAAGCTGGTGATCCAGCTGTGGCTCTCCTCGAACGCCGTGGTGCCGCCCAGGGTCTCCTGGTTGATCTGGAAGTTCAGACCACCCAGGGCAAGAACGAAGGGGATGGCGGCGCCGACCAGGGCGGTGACGCGGATGCGGCCGCGCTCCTCGGGCGTGCGGTCGGGCAGGCAGAGCACGATCAGGCCCACTGCCAGGCTCGACCAGATGAGCGCGGTGAGCAGCAGCGTCGGAAAGGTGTCGGGGGTGGCCGCGGTCGGCGGCGTGGCGTTGTGCACGGGCGCCGACGGGGCGGGCACCGGGGCGGCGGCGGTGGGGACGGGGGCCACCGCCGAGGTCGACGACGCCGCGGTCGACGAGGAGGTGGTGTCGGTGCCGATCAGCGTGCGCCAGCCCGCCCCCAGGGCCACCAGGCGCGGGGCGGTCTGAGCCACGGCCAGCAGCGACTGCGCGGCATGCCCCGCGATCAGGTCCAGGCTCATCGCGCCGACCCCACGTGGGGCAGGTGCCCGGTGGCGGCCAGGGTGACGGCGCCTGCCACCAGCAGCACGCCGATGAAAGCGCCCGCCCCGTAGGCATGGATGCGGCCGGTCTGCAGACGGCGCACCTCACGTCCCAGATCGGCCACCCCCTCGGCGGCGCCGCCGGCGATCACGTCGGTGACCTCGGTGTCGACGCGCGGCAGGATCGGCGCCAGCGCGGCCACGGCACGCGCGGTGACCCGGGTGGCGGCCTCGTCGATTCGGAAGCCCTGCGCGGCCAGCGCGCCGACGCGCGTCAGCCGGCCTGGCAGCGACGTCAGCGCCGGCAGCCGGCGCACCCAGATGCCGTAGGCCAGGGCCACCCCGGCCAGCGCCAGGCTGCCGCCGAGAAGGGCCCCGCCCCAGCCGAAGCCCTCATGAAGCGGGGTGCCGCTGTAGACGAAGTTGCCGAAGGTGTAGCGCACCCCTTCGATGCCGATGAACCCGGACACGACGGCGAGCACGGCGAGGATGACGCAGGGACCGACCATCAGCCCGGGCGCCTCGCGCACCCGGTCGAGATTGAAGCCGCGCCGCCGCCGGTGCTCGCCGCAGAAGGCGACGAAGAACATGCGCATGGGATAGATCGCGCCCAGCACACTGACCACGCAGACGGCGCCGATGAGCAGCGCCTGCACCACCGGAGCGACGTGGCCGTTGTCCGGGAAGCGATTGTTCAGCACCCCGGAGACGATCGAGTCCTTGGACCAGAAGCCTGCCAGCGGCACCACCGCGGCCGCGCTGAGGCAGCCGGCGAGCATGCACCACCAGGTCACCGGCATCCGCTTCTTGACATCGCCCATCTCCCCGATCCGCTGGGTGCCGTAGGCGGCGATGACGTTGCCCGCGGCCAGGAAGAGCAGCGCCTTGAACCAGGCGTGGGTGACGAGGTGGAAGAGCGAGGCGCTGTAGGCGCCCACCCCCAATCCGACGAACATCAGGCCCAGGTGGCTGATGGTGCTGTAGGCGATGATGCGTTTGATGTCGTTCTGCGCCAGCGCGCAGACGGCGCCCAGCACCGCCGTGACCCCGCCGATCAGCGCCACCGCGGTGAGCACGTGCGGCGCCAGCAGGAAGAGCGGGTACATGCGGGCGATCAGATAGACGCCCGCCGCCACCATGGTGGCGGCGTGGATGAGCGCGCTGATCGGCGTCGGCCCCTCCATGGCGTCCGGGAGCCAGATGTGCAGCGGGAACTGCGCCGACTTGCCGACGGCGGCGATGAGCACCAGCACGGCCAGCACCACCAGCGTTCGTGACCCCGCCCCCTGGACGCCGCCGTCGTGGACGCTCTGCCACAACACCCCCAGGGTGGAGAAGTTGAAGGGCTCGTTGACGGCACCGTTGCCGGCCTGGTCGGGGGGCGCCACCAGGGTCTCCGCCTTGGCCGCCAGCTTGGTGAAGGTGAAGACCACCGCCAGCAGCAGTGCCAGATCGCCGATGCGGGTGACCAGGAAGGCCTTCTTGGCCGCCGCCGCCGCCGCCGGGCGGTGCCACCAGTGCCCGATCAGCAGGTAGCTGCAGACGCCCACCCCCTCCCAGAAGATGTAGGTCTCGAAGAGGTTGGGCGAGGCCACCAGCCCCAGCATCGAGAAGGTGAACACGCTGATGATCACGAAGAAGCGGCGGATGCCGGCGTCGTGGCGCATGTAGGCCAGCGAGTAGACCTGCACCAGCAGGCTGACCAGGGCGACCACGGGGAGGATGGCGGCGCTGAGCCCGTCGATCAGCACCCCCACCTGGGGATGGAAGAAGCTGACGAAGCCGCCACCCGACAGCGTCCCCGGCGTGTAGTTCCAGAAGGTGATGTATGACTGGTAGGGGTTCTGGCTGATGTGGGCGAGGCGGTACACCAGGATCACCAGCGACAGGACCAGCGCGCCGAAGGTGCCGGCGACATTGATCCAGGCGGCCCGGCGCGCCGACTCCGTGACATAGCTGATGCCGGCGGCCCCCATGGGGAGGAGGACGACGGCCCAGGCGAGGTTGTAGGGCATCAGGTTCTTGAACTAGCCGGAGAGGTCGTTGAGCTCGTCGGCCTGGACGGTGTCGTGCCGGCGGTAGGCCAGGAGGAGAAGGGCCACCGCGACCGCCACCTCGGCGGCCGCGACGGTGATGACGAAGAGGGCAAAGGCCATGCCGCTGATGGGCTGGTCGCCGTTGTAGCCGAAACGCGCGAAGCCCACCAGGGCGACGTTGACGCCGTTGAACATCAGCTCCACCGACATCAGCATGGCGATGGCGTTGCGCCGGCCCAGCAGGCCGAAGATGCCGATGCCGAAGAGCAGCGCGCTGACGGTGAGAACGTGGGTGATGCCGATGCTCACACCTCGGCCTCCGGGGCGCCTGCCGCCGGGGCACGGCCCCGGGCCCGGTCGCGCTCCAGGCGGCGCCGCTCGGTCCGCTCGGCGCGCTCGCGCCGCTCGCGCTCGGCACGCTCCAGGGCCAGCTCCCGCTCGTCCCGGCGGGCCAGTGTGACCGCTCCCACCAGCGCCACCAGCAGGAGCACGCTGGCCACCTCGAAGGGGAGCGCGTAACGGCCCAGCAGGATGCGACCCAGGGTCTCGGTGGTGCCGCTGTCGAGCAGGCTCTGCGGGTAGTCGGAGAGCCGCCAGTCGTCGCGGCTGCCCGCGAACACCCCGATGGCGGTGGCTGCGAAGCCCAGTCCGACCAGCGCCGCCACCGGCCAGGCCCGGATGAAGGCGTTGCCGCCCGGGGTCATGCTGCCCCGGGTCAGCATGAGACCGAAGATGAGCAGCACCGGGATGGCGCCGGCGTAGATGAGGATCTGCGCCCCGGCCAGGAAGTCGGCCCCGATGGCGAAGTAGAGCGCGCCCACGGCGAACAGCGTCCCGATCAGCGCGAAGGCGGCGTGGACCAGGTTGCGCACCGTGACCACAGCCAGCGCTCCCCCCACCACCAGGGCGGCCAGGAAGTAGAAGGCAGCCGGGTTGACGCTGGTCACGAGGTGGGGGCCGCGGCCTTGCGCTCGGCGGCGGTGCGCTCGCGCGCCTTCGCCGCCTTGGCCTCGGCCTTGGCCTGCATGCCCGCCAGCGCCGCGACCTCGGCCTCGGCGTGCTTGACCCAGCCGGCGGCGCGGAAGATCTCCTCGGGGAGCGGCCCCTGCAGGGCGTCCATCTCGTAGAGCAGGGCGGTCCGGTCGTAGGAGGCGAGCTCGAAGTCGGGGCCGAGGTGGAGCGCCTTGACCTCGGTGGGACAGACGTCCTCACAGAGGCCGCAGAAGTAGCAGAGGCCCATGTCCACGGCGAAGCGGTCGACGTCGATCTCGCGGGTCTCGGGGTTCTTGTGGGTCTCCATGAAGATGGCGTCGACCGGGCACACCCGCTCGCACAGGGTGCAGCCGATGCAGAGGTCGAGATGGAAGATGTGCTTGCCCCGGGCGCGCGGGCTCAGCTGGGGACGCTCCTCGGGGTACTTCACCGTGACCTTGCGGCCGACGAGGTGCTGGAGCGTCACCCCCATCGAGCGGAGGATCCCGGGCCCGGACATCGGCGCGAATTGTAGGGATGGGGCGCCGAACGGGGATCAGGGGACCAGCCGGGGCAGCAGCGCCACCTCCCCCGCCGCCACAGCGAGATTGAGGAACCCCAGGGGCATGAGCACCTTCCAGCCGAAGGCCAGGAACTGGTCGATGCGCAGGCGGGGGAGGCTGAAGCGGGCCCAGACCAGGATGGCGAAGACCAGGTAGGACTTGAGCAGGAACCAGATCACCGGCGGGATGACGGTCAGCCCGAGGAGCGGCCGCCAGCCGCCCAGGAACAGGGTGGTGAAGACGGCGCCGATGGTGAAGGTGGTGCCGAACTCGGCCAGGTAGAAGAGGCCGAAGGCCATGCCGCTGTACTCGGTGCTGTAGCCGGCCACGATCTCGGACTCGGCCTCGGGCAGGTCGAAGGGATGGGCCGCGTTCTCGGCCATGGCGGCCACCAGGAAGACGCCGGCGCCGATGATCTGCGGGATCAGGAACCAGACGTTCTGCTGCGCCTCGACGATGCGGTTGAGGCTCAGGGTGCCGGCGAAGAGCACCACCCCGAGCGAGCTCAGCAGCAGCGGGACGGCGAAGGCCAGCAACTGGGCCACGGCGCGCATGGCCCCGATCACGGCGTACTTGTTGTTGGACGACCAGCCCGCCAGGAAGATGGCCGGGAAGGTCAGGCTGCTCATGGCGAAGAGGAAGAGCAGCCCGATCCCGAGGTCGACGGCGTATCCCGTCGGCGAGAAGGGGATGACCGCGTAGACGATCAGGAAGGGGATCACCACCACGATCGGGGCCAGCAGGAACATGCCCCGGTCGGCGCGCCGGGGGATGATCACCTCCTTGAGCACCAGCTTGATGCCGTCGGCAACCACCTGCAGGCTGCCGAACCAGCCCACCCGGTTGGGGCCCAGCCGGTCCTGGAAGAAGGCCATCAGCCGCCGCCAGACGAAGACCATGGCGGCCGCGTTGAGCAGGGCGAAGTTGGCCAGCAGGAGGACCTTGACAATGGCGATGACGACGTCGCCGGAGCCGCCGGGGAGGGCCTGATGGAGGCGGTCGCCGGCGCCGCAGATGAAATCGCTCGACTGGCAGGTCGTGGCGCCGGAGAGCGGCGGCGTGCTCACTCGGCTCCTCTGACCATGGCGGCGCCGAGTATGCCAGGGGCCGCTGCCCTGCCAGACTTCGGCGTCGCCGCCGTCACCAGGAGAACTGACCCATGCGCTTTGAAGGCCGTGTCGCGCTGATCACCGGGGCCGGTCGCGGTATCGGCGCCGCCACCGCCGAGCGGCTGGCCGCGGAGGGGGCCTCGGTGGTGGTGGCAGACGTCGACGCCGCGGTGGCCGAGGAGACGGCGGCGGCCATCGTGTACGCCGGCGGCGCCGCCAGGGGCGTGGCCTGCGACGTCACCGACCGGGCCGGCGTCGACGCGGTCGTCGACGCCACCGCGCGCGACCTCGGCGGCCTCCACATCCTGGTGGCCTGCGCCGGCATCCTCCGGGACAACCTGCTCTTCAGGATGAGCGACGAGGACTGGCTGGGGGTGATCACCACCCACCTGACCGGGTCGTTCCACTGCGTGCGCGCCGCGCAGCGGCACATGGTGGAGCAGAAGGACGGCAAGGTCGTTCTCCTCTCCTCCACCTCGGCCCTGGGCAACCGTGGTCAGGTCAACTATTCGACCGCCAAGGCCGGGCTCCAGGGCATGGCCAGGACTCTCGCCATCGAGCTGGGGCCGTTCGGCATCAACGTCAACGCGGTGGCACCGGGCTTCGTGGAGACGCGGATGACCCGGGCCACCGCCGAGCGCATGGGGGTCGACTTCGAGACCTTCAAGGAGCAGGCACTGGAGCGCATCCCCCGCCGCATCCTCGGCCAGCCGCACCACATCGCCTCGGTGATCGCCTTCCTCTGCAGCGCGGACGCCGACTACGTCAGCGGCCAGACCATCTACGCGGCGGGCGGCCCCCGGGGCTGAGGGGGCCGCCCCCGGGCGAGGGCCGATCAGCCGTCGCCGCCGCTCAGATGGAAGGTGTGGACCTCGTCACCGTTGCCGAGCGTGACGAAGTGGGCCCAGCCATGCCTGCCGGCGAATTCCCCGGTGCCACCGGTGACGGCGTAGTCACCGGCGGGCTGTGCCAGATCGAAGAGAACCTGCAGCGCCAGGGTGCCGTGACCGGTGATGGAGAAGACCACGGCGCAGACAAACCGGCCATCGAACACCGACGTGCACGCGCCGCGTGCCTCGCCGGCGACGGTGCTCGCCTGGAGCAGGTCGGCCTTGAATGCGACCGTGTCGCCGGCCGGGATGGGCCGGGTGAAATCGGGCGGCGCCTTGGTGGCCTCGTCCTGATAGGTGCCGGTCCCACGCTCCACGATGGTGAAGACGCTTCCGAGGTGGGGGCCTGGAGCGGCCGGCGATGCGGCGCCGGCCCGGCCGACGACGAGGTTCCCCACGCCGGCGGTCAGCGCCGCGGCGACCGCCGCCCCCATCGCGAACCTCCTCAACCGGGGACTCCGCTCAGCCATGGGACTCGGCCGCGGCCACGTGGAACAACGTCGCCTCGGGCGGGGCCGCGACGATCTGCGGGAGAGCGCCGAGGACGGCGGCCACCTCGGGTTGCGACTCCTGGCGGTCCAGAGCGTCGCGGTCCTCGAACACCTCGATGGCGACGATCGAGTCGGGATCGACGACATCGCGACCGATGTCGAAGCTGATGACCCCCGGGAGCGCCCGGCTGGGTCCGACGACGGCCTGCATGACGGCGATCGCGTGCTCGGCCTTGCCGGGCCGGCACTGCACCTTGAAACGTACGACGATCACTGTGGGGTCCTCCGTGGGTGGTTGTCCGATCACCCCTGAGGCGTGAGATCGGGACGCACGGTGTGAGACGGGCCGGTGCGTCAGACGGTCCAGGTGACCGGCGGGTCGGGGTCGTAGACGCAGAACGCACCGGTGCGGACCGAGCGGGCCAGGTGCCGTCCGAGATCGGGATGGTGGGCGCCGATACGCCGGATGGCGTCGCGGATGCGCGCGGTGACGGCGGTTCGAGCGCGCTCGGCGGCGTCGCCGGAGGGGCGCCCCCGTCCCCCCAGCCCGTAGGCGCCCGCGAGCTGCTGCAGCAGGGCGTCGCGCTCCGCCAGCGCCCGGACGGACCGCTCGGTGTCCTGCGCGATGTCGCTGTCGTCCAGCTCGAGCTCCAGCTCCCGGAGTCGCGCCCGGTAGGCGGCGCGCGCCTGCGCGTCCACGCTGGGTCCGGCGTCGCCGGCGGGTGGATGGCCGTGTGGCGCCGCCAGGTCCAGCGAATGGACCTCGCGGCCGGGCTGGGAGAGGAGCCGGGCGAGGTCGCGTACGCCCTTCGAGTCGCGCACGATGAGCTGCCGATCATGGTGGCACACCGTCCACGAGTCGCCCACCCGAACGAACCGGCTCGGCTGGGGCGGAGTTGCGACGCTCGAGGCGACCGTGCGCACCCCGGTGAGAAGCGCCTCGACCTCGGCGGCGCGCCGCGCGACACCGAGCCCCGCATAGGCAGCCCGGGCGGCCCGGAGCGACTCCGCGTGGCCGAGGGCGACGCCCCGATCGCGGAGCGTCCTGGCGACGAGAAGCTCGGCGCCCGCGCGGCGATGGGCGGCGAGAGCGGCGTCGAAGTGCCGCGCCGCGATCTGGTTCCGTCCCTGCAGGGCAGCGAGCGCGCCCAGGTGGCGCCCGACGCACCCGACGCTGTACGCGGCGATGCCATCCACGGCCCACAGCCGGGCGAATGGCTCCATGGCCTCCTGGAGCCAGGGCACCAGGTCGTGGCCACCGAGTTGGAAGCAGACGTCGGCGACATGCGCCATGGTCGTCAACCACTCCGAGTCGCGCGCCAGATCGCGCAGGCTGTCGCCGGCACCGTCGAGGACGGCCCGGGCGTCGTCGGGCCGGCCGGCGATGAGGGCCCGCTGGGCGAACCAGGGCACCATCTGCGGTCCCCATTCCGCCCATGTGCCCGGCGGCGCGTGGGCGTCGGCGTGCGCCAGAGCCCGTTCCACCTCGCCCGTCTCCACCCAGGTGAGCCAGCGGTGCGTGAAGACCAGGATGGGAGCGTTGGCACTCCCGGCGGCCAGCCCCAGGCTCTCCGCCTCGGTGGCGAAGGCGTCCTGCTCGTCGAACCGCCCGCGCATGGTGGCAAGGGTGGCCCGCCACAGGCGCGTGTACCACTGGAAGCGCGGCTGTCGCAGCCGGTCTGAGAGCCGCACGCAGACGCGGGTCTCCGCCTCCACCGTGTCGATCTCGCCCAGTTCGAGCGATACGACCAGGCGAAGGCGGCGGCCCAGAAGCTCAGTGCCGTGGTCGTGCCGGTCGCGCGCGATCCGGATGATGGTGGCGGCATCCGCGGCACGGGCGCCGACGTGCTCGGGGCCGGCATGGGCGTCGTGCCGCGCGGCGAGGGCGTGGGCGAGCACCAGCGGCTCGTCCGCGGCCTCGGCGAGCCGGACGGCCTCGCCGCTGCGCGCGGCGCGCCGCGAGTCGCTGCCGCCGAGCGAGAGCGCGACGGACAGGCGTGCACAGAGGCGCGAGCGGACGCCCGGCTGATCGTCGCCGATGACCGCCAGGGCCTCATCGAGCAACTCGATGTGCTGCTCGTCGAAGAGCGCGACCTCGAAGCCGCTGCCGGCGAGACCCAGCGCCGCGGCTGCCAGCTGATCGCCTCGGCGGCGCGCCCTGGCCTCGTCCGCGGCGGCGAGAAATGCCCTCCTCGATCGGGCCGCGTCGCCGCCGGCCAGATGCGCCTCGCCCGACCCCAGCAGCAGCTCGGTGCGGTCCGACCGCCCGGGATCGAGCTCGTGGGCTGCGAGAGCCCGGTCGAAGAGCTCGGCCGCGTCCGCGTAGCCAAGCGCGCGCATGGCTGCGCGGGCAGCGAGCTCGGCGTACTGGGCGGCTTTGCCGGCCGTCCCGTGCGCCGGCGCGTTGAGGTAGTGATAGGAGAGGGCGGCCAGATCGAGGTCCTCCTGCCGTCCGGCCACGCGCTCCAGCGACCCGGCGATGCTCGCGTGGATCCCCATCCGCCGGGCGACGCCGATGTCGTCGCGCAGAACGCTCCGCAGCAGGGGATGCGCGAAAGTGCGCTGGTCGATTCCGTGGGCCAGGATCACGCCCGCGTCGGCGGCCTCCTGGAGGTGGGCGATCACCTCTCCGGGCGTCCGGCCGGAGACCTCGGCGACCAGCCCCACCCGGAATTCGCTGCCGGCGACGGCACCGATGTCCAGCAGCTGCCGGCAGGTCTCGCCGAGCGCAGCGAGCCGCTCGCCGAGGACCGCCCGCACGCTTGGCGGGACGGGCAGCTCGTCTGCGGTCGACAGCTGATCGAGGCCGCCTGTGCTCGACAGGTGCCGCACCAGCTCGGTCGCGAAGAGTGGATTCCCCGCGGTCAGGCGATGCAGCGTCCGGACGGACTCATCGACGGGGCGCGAGCCGCTGACCGTCTCGACGAGGTCGGCGAGCTCGTCGAGCCCGAGGCCCTGGAGGTCGAGCGGCCGCGCGTGACGGATCAGGTCCCGCGGCAGCGTCGAGCGCGCCGTCGCCGGGTCGCGCATCGTCGCAACGAGCAGCACCGGCATGGAGCGCAGCAACGGCGCCACGTGGGCCAGCAGACTGGCGGTCCCTTCGTCCGCCCACTGCACATCGTCCACGACCATCGCCAGCGGACGTTGGCGCGCGGCCGTCCTGAGCCACCTGGTCACCGCCGCGCCCAGCTGGGCGCGCGCCACATCGGGTGACGCCGCGTCGATGGCGAAGGGATCGGCGGCCTCCAGCTGCTCGACCAGCTGGCGCCACGGCCAGTAGGGCGGCAGCCCGGCGGCGTCCCAGCACGCCACCCAGGCGACGCGGGCGCCGCGGTGACGCGCGATCGCGGAGAACTCCTCACACAGGCGCGTCTTCCCGACGCCCGCCTCGCCGCCGATCACCACCAGCCGGCCGGAGCCCGCGAGCGCCTCGTCGAGGACGCCCGTGAGCGTGCCCATCTCCGAGAGACGGCCCGCAAACCCGCCCGAGGTCGACACCCCCACGGGGGGAGTCTGCCCTACCGGCGCGCCCTCAGCGGTCGACCTCGCCCATGTTGATGTCGATGCTGCCGAAGATGGCGATCAGGTCGGCGATCTTCCAGCCCCGGGCCATGGTGGCCAGGGCCCCGAGATTGATGAACGACGGGCTCCGCCACTTCATGCGTTCGGGGTTGGGGCCGCCCGATCCCAGCATGTAGCAGCCCACCGATCCCTTGGGCCCCTCCACCTCGACGTAGGCCTCGCGCCCCTTTGCCGGCTTGATCGACTTCGGCTCCCTGCCCCAGTCCGGCGGCGTGTCCTCGAGCATGTCGAGGCACCGGAGGATCACCCGCCGCGACTCCAGCAGCTCATCGAGGCGCACCTGGTAGCGGCTCAGGCAGTCGCCGCCCGCGCGGGTCTGGACGGCCACCTCGAGCTGCCGGTAGAAGCCGTAGGGGCGAGCCACGCGCACGTCGTAGGGCACCCCGCTGCCGCGCAGGGTCGGCCCGGTGACGCTGAGGCCCAGGGCCTGCTCTGCCGCCAGCATGCCGACGCCGCGGCTGCGCCGCAGGAAGATCTGGTTGCGGGTCAGCAGCCGGTTCATCTGCTCCACCCGCCCGGGGACGCGGTCGACCACCGCCCGCACCTTCTCACTGAAGTCCTCGGGCAGATCGCGGGCCAGCGTCCCCGGCCGGTAGTAGTTGAAGGTCATGCGCTGGCCGCAGACGTCCTCGAAGACGTCGAGAATCTCCTCGCGCCAGTTGAAGGCCCACATCACCGAGGTCACCAGCACCCCCACGTCCTGGCCGTAGACCCCCGTGCCGATCCAGTGCGAGGCCATCCTGGAGAGCTCGTCGAGGACCGCCCGGACCAGCTGCACGCGGGGCGGGGGCTCGATGTCCATGAGCCGCTCGACGCAGAGCGTCCAGGCGTGGTTGTTGGTCATGGCCGACACGTAGTCGAGCCGGTCGCAGAGCGCCATCCCGCCGATGTACGTCCGCTGCTCGGCCAGCTTCTCGATGGCCCGGTGCAGGTAGCCGAACACGGGCTGGACGTCCACCACCGTCTCACCATCCAGGGTCACGATGAGGTGGAGCACCCCGTGGGTCGAGGGATGGTGCGGGCCGAAGTTGACCTTGACCAGCTCGGTGCGCCCTTCGGCGTGGTGCGTCGGGCGCGTGTCGAGCTCGACGCCGCCACCAACCCGGCCGCCGGGCGGGACCGCGCCGAGGCCGCCGAGCAGTCGCGACAGCCTCATTCCACCGCCTCCCAGGCGGCGGCGTCCTCCTCGGCGCGCCGCAGCGCGTCGCCCTCGAGCAGGGTGCCGTCGGGGCCACGCAGCCCCGCCAGCCGCCAGGGGATCTCGTTGTCGACGTCCTCGTAGTCCTTGCGCAGCGGGTGGCCGCGGAATCCGGGCCAGAGAAGGACTCGGGTCATGTCGGGGTGCCCACGAAAGCGGATGCCCATGAGGTCGAAGACCTCCCGCTCCTGCAGGTTGGCGCCGCTGAAGACGCCGGTCGCCGAGGCCACCAGCGGGCCGTCGCGGTGGTCTCCGCGGGGCAGCCGCAGCTCGATGCGGAGCGGCCCGGGGAGCTCAGGATCGCCGCCGCCGGCGGCGCCGCGGACGAGGTGGTAGAGGAGGCGGAAGTCGGCCCCCTCGTCAACGGCCGTGACCGCGCTGAGCAGATCGAACCCGGCGCGGTCGCGGGCGGCGCGGAGCGCCTCGACGATGCGGTCCGCCTCGACCTCGAGCCGCAGCCCGGGGGCATGGGCGTCGCCGTCGGGCCGGGCGGCGAACCCGGCGCGGCGCAGCTCGGCCGCGGCGGCCTCGGGGGTCACCTGGCCGCCGGTGTGCGCCGGCTGGGCCGCTCCCGGGCGATCTTCCGCTGCAGCTGCATGATCCCGTGGATGAGGGCGTCCGGCCGGGGGGGGCAGCCGGGGACGTAGACGTCGACCGGCAGGATGCTGTCGATCCCCTCGACCACGCTGTAGGCGCCGGTGAAGATGCCCCCGCTCACCGTGCAGTTGCCCTGGGCGATGACGTAGCGCGGCTCGGCCATCTGGTGGTAGAGCCGAACCACCGCGGGCGCCATCTTCTTGGTCAGGGTTCCGGCGACGATCATCACGTCGGCCTGTCGCGGCGACGGCCGGATCACCTCGCTGCCGAACCTGGCCACGTCGAAGCGGCCCGCCGCCATGGAGATGAACTCGATGAAGCAGCACGAGAGCCCGAACCCCATGGGCCAGAGCGAGTTCTTGCGCCCCCAGTTGGCCAGGTGCTCCAGTGGCGCGATCAGCACGTTGCGCGAGAGCTCCTCGGGAACCTCGAGCCCCGGGCGGCTGGGCAGCACGGCACCGGTCACAATGCTCACTCCCAGCGCAGGGCGCCGCGCGCCCAGGCCCAGCCCAGGCCGCCGAGCAGCAGGACGATGAAGAGCGCCATCTCGGCGAAGGCGTAGCCCTTGGAGAGCCCGCGGTAGGCCACCGCCCAGGGCACCAGGAACAGCACCTCGACGTCGAAGAGGACGAAGAGGAGCGCATACAGGTAGTACTGGACCCGGAACTGGATCCAGGCCGGTCCCACGGTCGCCATCCCCGACTCGTAGGTGTCGTCCTTGGCCGGGTTGGGCCGCCGTGTGCCCAGGGCACGGTTGAGCAGCAGCGCCAGCCCCAGCGTGCCCGCGGGGATGCCGGCGGCGACGAGGACGAAGAGGGCGATGGTGCCGAACCCGGTGGACATGGCCCGATCATAGCGCCGCGCCGGCGGGCCGCCTGTCGCGGCCCCAGCCGGTACGCTCGCCTCCGGCCGCACTCTGGAGCCGGCCCACCAAGGAGCCGTCAGTGATCCACTGCATCCACCGCTGGACCGTGAAGCGCGAGCAGCTCAGCCAGCACCAGGACGCGGTGCGCCGCATGCTGGACCACGTCCGCGACCATCACCCACTGGTCCGTGCCGCCGAGTTCCACACCGTCCTGTGGGGCTCCGACGCCGGCCGCCCCGGCCGCGTCCTCATCGAGAGCTTCGACAGTGAGACCGACTACGAGCGCAGCGAGGCCACCGAGTACACCGCCGAGTGCGACGAGGTCTGGACGCCGATTTTCGCCACCATCCTGGACGGGAGCCACACCACCTCCGTCTGGAAGGGCAGCCTGACCGACGCCTGGGTTCGCCGCTAGACAGCTAGACCGCGTCGTCCTCCTCGAGCGGGCGGGCCACCGGGTCGGCGCGCTTGCGGTCCGGGTCAGGGGTCGGCTCGAAGAAGAGCACCAGAGCCAGACCCACCAGGCCCACCAGCACCCCCCCAAGAGCCACCGGCGCGGCCTGCAGGTTGAGCACGGGAATGGCGACCGCGGCATCCCACGGCCCCTGGACCAGCCGGTTGCCGGCCTGGTCGACCGCCGGGCTGCGCTGGCCGACGACCCCGGCGACGACGGCCACAGCTCCCGCCACGCAGATCAGGTAGAGCCAGTTCCGGGTGCGTCGCACCAGCTCGGCGCTGACCGCGGCGGCGATGCAGCCGCCGACGACAAAGAACATGCCGATCAGAATCTGACCGCCCGTCGGCGCCCCGCCGATCACGCCTCGGGCGCCGTGACCAGGCCGCCGCCGAGGACCTCGTCGCCGTCGTAGACGACCAGCGACTGACCCGGCGCCACCGCCGTCACCGCCACCAGGGGCTCAACGACCAGCCGGCCGCCACCCGCGGCGGCGACGCGGGCGCGGACCGGCTCGGCGTGGGCGCGCAGCTGCACCCCGATCTCCTCCCCCACCTCCGGGGCCCGGTCCAGGAAGAGGCAGTCCAGGGCCTCCACCCGGCTCACCGCCAGCGCAGAACGCTCGGCGACCACCACCCGGTTGGCCGCGACCTCGACGCGCAGCACGTAGAGCGGCGCCTGCTCCGGGCCCGAGGGCCGCAGCCCCAGCCCCGACCGCTGCCCGACGGTGACGAAGGGCAGCCCCGGGTGGGACCCGAGCACCGCCCCCTGGCCGTCGATCACCTCGCCGGGCGCGAATCTGCCCTGCAGCCGCGCCGCCAGATGGTCACGGATGCGCCCGTCGACGAAGCAGAGCTCCTGGGAGTCCGGCTTGGCCGCGGTGACCAGTCCCAGCGAGGCCGCCAGCGCGCGCACCGCCGCCTTGGACGGCAGCCCACCAACCGGCAGCACCGCCCCTCGCAACGCCTCCTGGCCGACGCGGCAGAGCGTGTACGCCTGATCCTTGGCCGTGTCGGCTCCGCGATGCAGGGTCGCCATCTCGCCGCGCCGCCCCAGCCGGGCGTAGTGGCCGGTTGCCAGGTGGGTGGCGCCCGCGGCCAGGGCCTTCTCCCGCAGCACGCCGAACTTGACACGCTCGTTGCAGCGCACGCACGGGTTGGGGGTGCGGCCGCCGGCGTACTCCGCCTCGAAGTCGGCGATCACCGAGGCCTGGAATTCGGGCTCGAGGTTCCAGGTGTAGTGCGGGATGGCAAGGGTGGCGCAGACCCGGCGCGCGTCCTCGACGGCGTCGAGGGAGCAGCAGCCCCGATCGCGGTCCTGCTCGCGGTGGCGCGGCCACATCGCCAGCGTGATCCCGAACGTGCGCACTCCGGCCTCCACGCAGCGGGCCGCGGCCACGCTGGAGTCGACGCCACCGGACATCGCCACCGCCACCACGGCGCCGGCAGGGAGCAGGTCCAGCGGCTCGGCCGGCACCGTCGCGGGGGCCCGGACGCCGCCGGGGGCGGCGACCGCGGACCCGGTCATGTGGCCAGTTCGCCCTCGACGGGATCGACCCGAACGCCGCAGGCCTCGACCCAGGCCAGGCCGCGGTCGATGTCCTCGAGCTCGCCCTCGATCTCCATGACCGCCCAGCCCTCCTCGCGCGTCACCGAGGCGCGCCGGATGTTGGTGACCACGGCAAAGCGCTGCCCGAGCTCATGGATCACCGGCCTGGTGACCAGGTCGCGCCCAAAGGTCAGCTGCACGCGACGGCGGGCCACGCCGGGGGCGGACCCGTGCTCAGCGGCCGCCGGCGACGGCGGGCACGATGGAGAGCTCGTCGTTCTCGCCGAGCGGCGTCTCCAGCCCCTTGCCGAAGCGGATGTCGCTGTCGTTGAGGTAGACGTTGATGAACTGGCGCAGCTTGCCGGAGTCGTCGTACAGACGTGCCCGGAAGCCGGGGTGGCGCTCGTCGAGGCTGTCGAGCGCCTGGCCGACGGTGGACCCCTCGACCTCGACCTCGGGGTGGCCGTCGGTCAGCCGGCGGAGCGGCCCGGGGACGCGGACGGTGACTGCCATGTGCGGGAACGTGCCTCCGTGATCAGGAAGGGTCGAGTATACCGAGGCCCAGTTGGCGGACCGCCGAGCGCTCGGGCTGCCTGCGGCGGTCAGCCGGGGACGGGAGCGGGCTCCAGGGGTGCGGGCGGCGCCGCGGCCGGCGCGGGGGCGTCGAGGTAGGCCTCGCGGAAGGCCCGCACGGCCGGCGGGATGGTGGCCGTCTGCGGCGCGCGGCCCTCGAGGTACTCGGCCGTCTTGAGCCCGTGGCCGGTGATGTATGCGACCACGGTCTCGTGGCCCTCCCAGCGGGCGGCCCTGGCCAGCTTGCGCAGAACCGCCACCGTGACGCCGCCCGCGGTCTCGGTGAAGATCCCCTCGGTGCGCGCCAGCAGCTCGATTCCCTCGAGGATCTCCTCCTCGGTGACCGCCTCCACGGTCCCGCCGGTCTCGCGGGCGATGCTGCAGACGTAGGAGCCGTCGCTGGGGTTGCCGATGGCGATCGACTTGGCGATGGTCTGCGGCCGCACCGGCACGATGTGGGTGTCGCCGCGCGCGAAGGCGGTGGCCACCGGCGAGCAGCCCAGCGCCTGGGCGCCGGTCAGCCGCGGCACCCTGGCGCCGCCCACCGTCCCGCTCACCAGCCCGAGGTCGAGGAGTTCGCGTGCCGCCTTGCGGTGCTTGACGAACTGGCAGCCGGAGGCGATGGGGATGATGATCTCGTCGGGCAGGCGCCAGCCCAGCTGCTCCGCCGTCTCGAAGGTCAGGGTCTTGCTGCCCTCGCTGTAGAAGGGCCGGACGTTGATGTTGCAGAAGGCCCACGGCACCAGGTCGACGAGCTCGCTGCAGAGCCGGTTGACGTCGTCGTAGGTCCCGTCGACGCGCACCATGACGGGCCGGAAGACCTCGATCGGCGCCATCTTCCCGGCCTCCAGGTTGGCGGGGATGAAGACGTAGCCGCGCATGCCGCTGCGGGCCGCGTAGGCCGCCACCGCATTGGCCAGGTTGCCGGTGGAGGCGCAGGCGATGGTGTCGAAGCCGTGGCGCCGGGCCCAGCTGACCGCCACCGAGACCACCCGGTCCTTGAAGGAGTTGGTCGGGTTGGTGGTGTCGTTCTTGATGTGGAGATTGCGCAGGCCCAGCTCGGCGCCCAGGTTGGGCGCGTGGATGAGCGAGGTGAAGCCCTCGCCGAGGGTCACCGGGCCCCCGTCGTCCTCCTCGAACTCCACCGGCAGCAGGTCGGCGTAGCGCCACATGCTCGGGGGGCCGGCCGCGATGGACTCGCGTGAGATCCGGCGAGCCACCTCGGCGTAGTCGTAGGCCACGTCGAGCGGCCCGAAGCAGAGGTCGCAGACGTGGGTGGCGGACACGGGGTACTCGGTACCGCACTCGCGACAGACGAGTCCGATGACGCGCTCGCTCACTGGGACATGGACCACCGTGCCGGCTTGGATGGCACCACCAGGGGGCCGGACGGGCAGTCTACCAAGCCTCCCGTCGAGGGCCCGGCGCGCGGGCGTGGTCAGGGCGCGGCGGCCAGCTCCAGCAGGAGCGGCGTGGGCGCCCCGCCGTGCAGCTCGCCGCTCAGCAGCCCGTCGAGCGTGAGCACCGACCACGACTCCATGCCGGCACGCAGCGGCGCCATCTCCTCCAGCCGGAGGCGGCGCCCCTCCAGCTTCTCGGTCTCGCGCACGCTCACCACCACCCCCGGCGCCGGCTCCACCAGGAACACCAGCCCCAGGTGGACCGACGACACCGGCGTGGAGTCGTCGTTGAGGATGCCCACCAGCCGTGCGGTCGCGGGACCCGGACAGGCCACCTCCTCGCGCCACTCGCGGACCAGGCCGCCGACCACGGGGTCGTCGTCGTCGACGCCGTCACCGGGGTTGAGGTGGCCGCCGACGCCCAACGAGTAGAGGTCATGGAGGCGCCGCTCGCTGCCGCGCCGCAGTCGCCGGGTCAGCAGGTGGGTGCCGTCGGTGTGGCGCACCACGCAGTAGGGGATGATCTGCTGCTGATTCCAGTCGTCCTCGACCAGAACCCGCGGGCGGTACTCGCCGCAGGCGCGGACCACGCGCAGGATGCGGTGCAGCCCGGTGCTCACCAGCCCGTGCCAGGCGCCGTCGGGGAAGACCAGCGCCCGGCTGACGCAGAGCACGCGCTCGCCGTGCCGGTCCGCCGGGGGAGCGGTCGCGCTCTCCCCCGAGGAGCTCATCCCGCCGCCCGCACCGTGTTGCGCAGCAGGCCGACACCTTCGATCTCCACCTCGACGACGTCGCCGGGCCGCAGAGCGCCAACCCCGGCCGGCGTCCCGGTGTACACGGCGTCACCCGGCTCCAGGGTCATCACCGACGTGATGAAGGCGAGGAGGGCGCCGACCGGATGGATGAGCATCGAGGTGCGCGAGGCCTGGCGCTCCTCGCCGTTGACGCGGGTGGCGATGGCCAGGTCGCCGGGGTCGAGCCCCGTGGCCAGCCCCGGGCCCAGGGAGGCGAAGGTGTCGAAGCCCTTGGCGCGGGTCCACTGTCCGTCCGACCGCTGCAGGTCGCGGGCGGTGACGTCGTTGCCGCAGGTGTAGCCGCGCACGCCACGGAGGGCCTGCTCCGGGGTGGCATGCCGGAGCCGCTCGCCGATGATGGCGACCAGCTCGCCCTCGTAGTCCACCTGGGCCGATTCGGGGGGCAGGACGATCTCGTCCCCGTGTCCGATGACCGCGCTCGGGGGCTTCATGAAGAGGACGGGCGTCGTTGGCGCGGCGTCGCCGCCCATCTCCTTGACATGGTCGAGATAGTTCTTCCCGACGCAGATGATCTTGCCGGGACGCTCGATGGCGGCCATGGCGGCCGATTGTAGGCAGGGGCGCCAGTCCGCCCTCGCCTGTGGCACACTCGGGCAGCCCGTGGGGGGCATGCCGAGGACCAACCATGAGGTCAGCTCGATGATCAGACACCCCTGGCGCAGGTTGCAGTGCGCCGCAGGAATCTCCGCGATCGCATCGGCCGTCCTCAGCGGCTGCGGCTCCAGCAACAGCACCTCCAGCGGCGCCGCCGTGTCGAGCCAGACCAGCAACTCCAGCATCGCCGTGCCGGCGGCCGTCAAGTCCAAGGGCAAGATCCTGGTGGCGGCGGACGCCAGCTACCCGCCCAACGAGTTCGTCGCCGCCGACGGCAAGACCATCCAGGGGATGGACGCCGACCTCGCGCAGGCGCTGGCCCAGGTGCTCGGCATCAACGCCGAGCTGGTCAACTCGCCCTTCGACAGCATCATCCCGGGGCTCCAGGCCAACAAGTACGACATCGCCATGTCGTCGATGACGGACACCAAGGAGCGGGAGAAGACGATCGACTTCGTCACCTACTTCAACGCCGGCACCAGCTTCTTCACCAAGTCCAGCGGCGGCGCCGACATCCAGACCATCGACGATCTCTGCGGACACCACGTCGCCGTGGAGAGCGGGACCACCCAGCAGGACGACGCCAAGGCACAGACCACCAAGTGCACCGGCGCCGGCAAGCCGGCCGTGGACGTCCAGATCTTCAACGACCAGAACGCCGCCAACCTGGCGCTGACCAGCGGGCGCGCCGACATCGTGATGGTCGACCAGCCGGTGGCGGACTACCAGGTCAAGCAGTCCAACGGCGCCTTCAAGCCGACCGGCAAGACCTATGGCCAGGCGCCGTACGGCATCGCGCTGCCCAAGGGAAGCGCGCTGGCGCAGCCCCTGCTGGACGCCCTCAAGGTGCTGATCGACAACGGCACCTACAAGCAGATCCTGGACAAGTGGGGCATCGCCAGCGGGGCCATCTCCGCCCCGCAGATCAACGGCGCGACCGGCTGACGCTCGCCGGGGCGCAGAGGTGACGGGCGCCGCGTCTGCGCTGGACGAGCCCGGCGGTCAGGGGACTGCCGCGGCGGGGATCAAGGCGGTCCCCGTCCGGCACCCCGGCCGGTGGGTGGGCGCGACGGTGGTCGCCGCCGCGCTGGTCGGCCTCGTCTACTCGCTGCTCACCACCGAGGGGTACCACTGGAGTGTCGTCGGCACGTATCTGACCGACCAGAACGTCATCAACGGCCTCGTCGAGACGCTCAAGCTGACCGCCATCTCCATGGCCATCGGAGTGGTCCTGGGCACCGTCCTGGCGGTGATGGGGCTGTCGCCGAACCCGCTGATCTCGGGGGTCGCCTGGCTCTACATCTGGTTCTTCCGGGGCACCCCCGTCCTGGTGCAGATCCTCGGCTGGGCCTTCGTCGCCGCCATCTACCCCACGCTGACCATCGGCATCCCCCACGGCCCGGCGCTGTGGTCGGGCAGCGCCAACGACGTCATCACCCTGTTCATGGCGGCGATCCTGGGTCTGGGGCTCAACGAGGCGGCCTACATGGCGGAGATCGTGCGCGCCGGGATGATCTCCGTGGACCAGGGGCAGACCGAGGCGTCACTGGCGCTGGGACTGACCCACACCCAGACCCTGCGCCGCATCGTGCTGCCGCAGGCGATGCGGGTGATCATTCCGCCGACCGGCAACGAGACCATCTCCATGCTCAAGACCACCTCGCTGGTCTCGGTCATCGCCTACACCGAGCTCCTGCAGGCGGTCAAGAACATCTACTCGTCGCCGGGATCGTCGGGCGCCAACCAGGTGATCCCGCTGCTCATCGTGGCCAGCCTGTGGTACCTGCTCTTCACCTCGGTGCTCACCGCCGGCCAGTTCTACGTCGAGCGCCACTTCGGCCGCGGCTCGACCCGCGGGCAGCCGGCAACGCCGCTGCAGCGGCTGCGGACGCTCCTGGGGCTGCGCCGGCCGGCGGTGCCGACAGCCACCGCGGCCACACCGGGCGCGGCGCCGCAGGTGCCCGGCGCGTCCGGCGAGGGCAGGTAGATGGCGGCGAATGCAGGGCCGATGGTCCGCGCCGAGCAGGTGAGCAAGGCTTTCGGCCGCCTGGAAGTGCTGCGCAGCATCGATCTCGAGGTGCAGCAGGGTGAGGTGATGGTTCTCCTCGGACCCAGCGGCAGCGGCAAGTCCACCTTCCTGCGCTGCATCAACCACCTTGAGAAGGTGGACGCCGGCCGGCTGTGGGTGGACGGAGAGCTGGTGGGCTACCGGCAGCGCGGCAACCGGCTGTACGAGCTGCGCGACAGCGAGGTGTGCACCAAGCGGGCGGAGATCGGCATGGTCTTCCAGCGCTTCAACCTGTTCCCGCACATGACCGCGCTGGAGAACGTCACCCTGGCGCCGATGGCAGTCCGCAAGGAGGGGCGGGCGCCCGCCGCCGCCCGCGCCCGCACCCTGCTCGACCGCGTCGGTCTGGGCGACAAGGCGGACTGCTATCCGTCGCAGCTCAGCGGCGGCCAGCAGCAGCGCGTCGCCATCGCCCGCGCCCTGGCCATGAACCCCAAGCTGATGCTCTTCGACGAGCCCACCAGCGCCCTCGACCCCGAGCTGGTCGGCGAGGTCCTCGACGTCATCCGAGGCCTGGCCAGAGACGGCATGACCATGGTGGTGGTGACCCACGAGATCGGCTTTGCCCGCGAGGTGGGCGACACCGCCGTGTTCATGGACGGCGGCGTCGTCGTCGAGGCAGGGCCCCCGAAGGAGGTCCTGGTCAACCCGCGCGAGGCGCGGACGCAGGCCTTTCTCTCCAAGGTTCTCTAGAGCGGGTTGCCGGGCCGGGACACTCCGCGCGATCAGGCCGCGCAGGCTATCGGCGGTGGACGCCGCGGCCGGCGGCGACCCGCGCGACCGCCTGGGTCCACCACCTCGAACCGACCGTCGGCGCGGCGCCGGATCACCAACCCCAGGTCATGCACAGCGCTGTGATGCCTGCGGCAGAGCAGTCCAAGATTGGGGAGCTTGGTCTCGCCGCCGTCGGCGCGGTGGCGGATGTGATGGGCATCGCAGTGGTTCGGGGGCCGACGGCAATCCTCGAAGATGCAGCCACCGTCACGGATCGCCAGAGCCCGCCGCAGATGCGGTGGGACCACCGTGACCTCCGGGCCGATGATGACCACCGGCATCCCGCCGGCATCCACGATCACGGTGGTGAGCGCCGGATCGCACGCCAGCCTCCGCGCCGCCTGGTAGGAGATCGAGCCGACCCACTCGAGCTCAGCGAGGGGAGCGGTGTGGTCTCCGCGCAGCTTGTCGAGCGACACGGTGAGGTTCAGGTGCGGACGCCGGCCACCACGCTGGGGCAGATCGCCCGAGTCGAGCTGACGACGGCAGAGCTCGGCGAGCGCGTCCGCCCGGCGCTGTGGGGCAGTGCGGTCGTCGTTGGGCGACGGGGCCATGAGGCTGTCGAGCGCGGTCATGACCGCGGCACCGTCATCGCCGTCGAGCCGGCCATCGATGTAGACGACACCGTCGAGCGTCGGGCTGACATGCAACCGCCGGCGGTGGTGCTGTGCGTTGGCCTCATCCTGGGCGCCGGTGGCATCGACCACCTCATGGAGGAAGCGCCCGAGAGCCCGAACGTAGCTGGGGTCGTACGTGCGCGCTCCCTCGAGGAGCGTGCTCTCGTGCTTCCGGGCCGCCTCCACCCCGACGTCGTTGATGACGCGGGTGAGGACGGCCGCCTGCTGGTAGCCGATCTCGCCGTTGAGGAATGCATCCTCTGCCGCGGCAGCTCGCCGAGCTTGCGAGCCACCTCCACGCGCGCGACTGCCGACGGGATCGACATCCTGCACCGCGACCGCAGCCATGCCGCCGTCGAGGTTGAGTTGTCGGCGGCATAGGCGCGCCGCGCGTCGAAGATGCGAAGGTTGCGAGCGCGCTGTGCCTCGAGCATGGCGATGATCCGGTCGATGCTGATGAGATTTTCACTGATCGCGCCGTCCGCCAGAGCGTCGGGCTGCTCGGCTGCGAGCGTCGCGACGCCGGCCCGCAGCAGTGCGAATGCATCGGTCGACATCGTGGAAACATCGTTGGCCCGGGGTTCCGCAGTTGGTGGGTGTACGAGCGGTCCTGATGAGC
>JRHI01000528.1_pt1 | contig 40602 bp, 37 predicted proteins | sample 215371 | NCBI WGS metagenome assembly JRHI01 (sample SAMN02929681, study PRJNA255918) | sediment metagenome | biome: cave system; feature: Ice Cave; material: Sediment; isolation source: sediment from deep within a dark volcanic ice cave with no known source of... ... | reverse complement strand
TCACTACATCTAGTAGGAGTGTGTGACAACCCGATAAGCACGGATTGATCGAAGAAGTTCAACTGAAGCGCTTACCCAATCTTGCCCGCCGCGAGGGTAACGCGCTCCTGGTTTCGCTCTACCCTTCAGGCACCGCGACATTCACCGACAGCGACGATCCGGTCAATGGCCGCTCGTACAGTCTTTGGGATTATCTCGACCCCATCAACGCGGTGGTTCTTTATTCGACGGCGGGAGAGTCGATCAGCTTCATCGTCCTGAGGCGAACGACCAACCGCCGCTTCGAGCTTCCTGCGGAGCCGCAGCTCTCGCCGGACCGCCTTCACATCGCTACCTCGGATGTATGTCCGAGCCGCTGCGTCAACGAAATTGCGGTGTGGCGCGTCTCGCCGGAGTCGCTGCGCAAGGAGCTCGTGTGGACGCCGGGCGAGAGCTGGTCGGATGTGGCAGCGACCTGGAAAGATGCGAACACGCTGGCGATCGAGTACACCCCCGCTGGCGCCGACAAAGCCGCCATTGTCGAGCGAAAGCTTGCGGATCCGCTGTGGAAGCGCGCCGCGCCCAACTGATGGCGGTTAACGGCCCGGCAATGGCTTGTCGTCACCGCCCGATTCGAAGCTTCGTGCTGCGTCAGGGGCGATTTTCGCCGGCGCAGCAGCGTGCGTACGAGTCGCTGATGCCGCGCTTCGGCGTGCCGTTTGCACCCGCGCCGCTCGACTTCGACCGCGTGTTCGGCCGCCACGCGCCCCGCGTGCTCGAGATCGGGTTCGGCATGGGCGAAACGACGGCGGCGATCGCGCAAGCGCGGCCCGGCGACGATTTTCTCGGCATCGAAGTCCATTGCCCTGGCGTCGGCAGCCTCCTGAAGCGCGTCGATGAGCTTGGCCTTGCCAACGTCCGCGTAATCCGGCACGACGCGGTCGACGTCGTCGCCGTGATGATCCCGCGCGCTTCGCTCGCCCGCGTGCACGTGTTCTTCCCGGACCCGTGGCCGAAGAAACGCCATCACAAGCGGCGTCTCCTGAAGCCCGAGTTCGTGCACGATCTTGCGCTGCGCCTGGTGCCGGGCGGCTATCTCCACGTGGCGACCGACTGGGCGGATTATGCGGACGAGATCCTCGCCGCGCTGGCGGCAGAATCGTGGCTCGAAAACACGACGGATGGTTTCGCGCCGCGGCCGGCGTACCGCCCGCTCACCAAATTCGAGGCGCGCGGCCTGGAGCTCGGCCACCGCGTGTGGGATGTGATGTTCCGCAGGCGCGCGGAGCGTTGACACGGGCGCGAGCCGATCCGGGAAACCTGTTCGTGCAGCCACGGGCGAGCGCCGTCAATGACGCGACAGCATTACGGGCGACGTTGCGCGGAAGTGGCGGTCTCTCCGCCATGCCTGGATTGCAGTGCTACTTGCTTGAAATGCTTGCCAGATCCGCTCTGTCCGTCGAGGGTATCGGCCCGTTTACGTTCACCGCACCGGAGAGCGCATCCCTGACGGCTTCAAGATAGCGATAGCCGTGACGATCATCGGGCTCCAGGTAGGTTGCTTCTGCCCATTCGTTCCACGCATTCAGGAAAATCAACTGCTCGGGAGCGGGTCTTTGCGCAGTAACTTGCACAAGTTGCCTGAACCAGAACGCGAAGCGCTCCGGTGAAACGCCTCGAAATATCCGCGCCCGTTTCACATATCGGGCGGTATTGTCCCAGTCCACGAATGCGCCGGGAAACGCAGGGATGCCGCCCTCACGTTCGACCTTGAGCATCTGTTTCCACACCATGTCGTAATCGTAGAAGGTCAGGCCGGAGAAAAACCTGTAGCGTATGGCGCGCAGAAGATTCTGCACCTTCTCGGGCAGCCGCCGGAGGGGCGCCAGTGCCTTGGTGGTCTCGAGTGCCGCCCCCTCGAAATCCGGCGAGTAGATGGCCTCGAAGGGTTGGAACTGGACTGTCGCATCGAAATGCTGCAGCACTTCGGGCACCGGGAATTCGTATTGCTTCATGGAGACCAGGTAGAGCCCGGCGAGCCCGCGCTGGTGAGCCATCTCCCGCCAGAAGTCGAACATCTGGTCGATCTGCTGGATGCGATGTGCGCGATAGATCAGGAATGCGGGCTTGCCATGGACCTTGATCGCGCGATCGTCGCTCCATGCCCTGAACAGGTAGTTGAAGTGGCGTTCCCACAGGCCCTTGTCGGGCCGGTGTGTCTGTTCCTGGAGGATGTGATGATCCCTGCCGTCCCACCTGCGTGACCAGGTTTCGTTGGCCCATGCGAGGCAGAACGGAAAGTCAAGATCCTTCGACCTAAGAACAATGTTGGTCGGCGTTTCCAGGAGCTGCTTGCCGTCGAACCAGTAGTGATAGTGGCAAAAGCCGTGAAGGCCATATTTCCGGGCAATGCCGATCTGCCACTCGAGCGTCTCCTTGTCGGATTGGTCGTAGTAACGATTGCCGAGCGGAACGCGCGGCTGGTAATGGCCACGAAACTGCGGCGTTGCCCTTCTGACGTTTACCCAGTCCGTGAAGCCCTTGCCCCACCATTCGTCGTTCTCTGGAATGGCATGAAACTGCGGGAAATAGAATGCAATGAGCTTTACGAGTTTTTCTTGGTTCATTAATCGACGGCTTTGCTCTGCAGGCCTGAAGGCGTGCGCGGGTGATCCCGGGTGGGAAAGTCTATGCTGGCCTCGCAATTCGAAGCAGACGCCGCAGGATCCTGTGCAGCTTGTTGACTGCCCGACGCCAGAGGGGAGTGGCCTGCGAATAGGCGCCGTGAACGGGCAGCACCACGTTCATGTCCTCGAAGCGCTTGGATACTAGCGCGCCTTTCTCGGCGAAATAGGCCGCGAACTCCGGTGAGCATGCCATCTCGACCAGTTCCATGGCGGCCGGCGGTGCGCTTCTGCCCACGATCAATACGCCGAGTCCCCAACAGTGGGAAAATTCGAAGTGAGGGTATTGCTCTTTCACACTGTCGAAGAACTTCCTCACGCCAAACCGAAGAGCGGCCTCGCCTGTGTTCTTGACCGTAACATTGATGTCGTGGAACAGCACGACGCCGCGGTCGGACAACTTGGGAAGCCAGTTGTTGAAGTCGCTGCTCACGGCCTCGAAGGTGTGTGTGCCGTCGATGTGCAGAAGATCGACCGACTTGTCCCCGAACAGCGCCGCGGCTTCGTTGAAGTCCTTGCGCACCAGCAATGCAATGGTGGGGTAGGTTGAGGCCATGTATTCGGATACTTCCAGGAAAAGATCTTCTTCGAATCTCCCCATGTGAATGTCGCCTTGCCAAAGGTCGACCCCGTAGCACTTCGCATCCAGGCCGAATGCTTCCACCGCTTGGCAGAACGCCGCGAACGACGACCCGCTATAGGTGCCAAGTTCCACGATGGTGTTCGGGCGCAGGCGACCGATCAGCTCGTACGCGAAGGGAATGTGTCCGATCCACCAGGGGGACTTGAGCAGACGTGGCGATAGTTGTTCGGCCCACGGGAACCGATCGTGGTCAAACACAGCAACTGTCTCCGAAGTGAGTCATGCAGATTGCCTCATTAACACCGAGATTGTCGACGCGTCAACGTTCCGGCCCAAGGGAAGCGACTGGAGAAGGAACGCCCGTGCCCAGGGTGTTGACACGAGCCGCTATTCGGCGTCCGGCAGCAATTCCCGGCAACTCCACAAATCGGTAGGTGATCTGTGCCGCGGCAAGGAGGATGGGCAAGGTCATTGCGAGGCACACGAAGTAGAGCCAGCCCCCATCAGGTATGCCATGGATTCTCGCGTACTCATATACAGGGCGCGACAATTCAATGACTACAGGATGCAGCAGGTAGATGCTGAAGCTGCGGTCGGCCAGCCACTGCATCGGTCGCGCCCGCATGAGCTTCGAGGGGTACAGGGCTTGCCACAGGCAGAGGAGTCCGAAGGGCAAGCCCCAAAAAACGAAATAGAGACCACTCGTTCGCCAATGCAGATTCAGTGGGTCGAGAAAGGCAATCGAGAGAAGAACGCAGAACGTCAATGCGAACGCGACGTTCCCCCACTCATGCCGTGGCCGCAAGTCAATCGACTTAAAGAGATTGTAGGCAAGCAGTCCCACGGCAAACGAAGGCATGTTGCCGGCAAGCGAAAAGTAGGCAAAGTGCACACGCAGTCCTGGTGCGTCTGTTGTCATCTGCCACACGACAGCACTCAACGTCGCAGTAACGAGAAACAGGATCGAGCAGGAAATCCAGCCGCGAACAATGTACAAGAGGGCGGGCAGCAAGAGATAAAACAACATTTCCACACCCACGGACCAACCCGCCCACACCATGCTCTGCTCTTGTCCGGGAATCAGGTTGAAGGTAAAGGTCAGATTGGACGCCAGCTCACGCGAACCCGGAAATCCGTTGCGCCACACGATAAACGCAAGCATCAAGTAATACAGCGGGGCGATCCGGAAGATCCGTTTCACCAGATACGCGACATAGTTGGCCGGAGCGTATCGGCTGGAATGGTAGAGCGAAAAGGCACTCAGGACGAAGAACAGGTGCACGCTCAAATAAAGATGTGTGGTGATCGATGACAGCCAAGACGGCAGAGGCAAACTTGGTATGTACTGTAGGTGAAACAGCACGACCGCCAGCGCCGCCACCCCTCGAAGGCCGTGGAGGCCGTCGAGTTTTCTTTCCGATTGAATCAGGGATACCGCGGTGGACAAATGAGCTTCCCTCTGCTTTCCGCCTTCCGACGGGCGCGGTCAAGCCGCGATTTTCCGCTCATGCCGAAGGTTGATCCAGTCCTGCAGGAATTACTTCGCATGGCTCGCGTACTGGCGGCCTCGGTCCGAATGATGGAGCAATCCCGGTCCCGGCTTGCAGCAGAACCACGCCATCGTCAGCGCATCAGTCAGCAGGTCGGCGGTCATGAACGACTCGATCGCAGGTGCATCTGCGGAAAGCCCTTGTCCGATTGCAGTTCATGAGGAAGCAGCAATTCATCGACCGCTCACGAGGCGGGCTTGCGCGGCATGGAATTGCCAGCGCCACCCTCACCGGCTCGGGCGTCGCCGACTTCAGGCGAGCCCCCTATGGACCGTATTTTCTCACGGAGTTCGAGCACTAGCCGCGTGGCCCTCACGACACGCCACCAATGCGTCTTGAGGTTGATGGAATCGAACTCGCGGCGGAACTGTCCGTGGGCCGCCATCACGCGCCCCAGTTCGCCACTGGCCTGCTCATAGGCTGCTTTGGTTTGAGTGTATGCGCCAGTAAGTTGCGTGTACGCCTCGGTCAAGTGCCGATAAGGCTCCGTCAGCCCGGTTTGCCGACCTACGCCCACGCGGAACCGTGCGATGGGATGCAGTGCCAGCGGAAGCAGAGTGCGGTAGTCGTTCACCATTTCGGCGGTCGTCCGACCCTGTGCTTGCGACGCCAGACTTCGGGCAACCCTTTCGAGCAGTTCCGGTTGCGCATGCAGTCTTCGGACCAGATCGACCAGTGCTTCCTTGTTGGGTTCAAACAGGAATCCGGATTCACCGTCCACAATTCGATCCTTGAAGCTTCCCAGTGCGGTAACAATGGGCGGCACGCCAAGACCCATGAGTTCGCTAAGGGTGTAGCTGAATGTCTCGGGGATGATGGAGGTAAGCAACCCTGCGTGCGGCGCGAGCGACCGCAATAGGTCGGGCAACGCATCCTGCTCATAGCGTTCGATGAAGTTCCAGCCGCACTCCTGGGCGAGCTGGACGCCGATATCGCCGCAGCCGACGAGGGTAATGTCGGCGTAGGGCCGGAGTTCCTCGCGGGCCGATTGCAACAGCTTCGTGCCTTTTTTCACGGAGAGTCGACCCAGAACTACGATGCGAAGCGGCTGCGACGCGGTGCGCGTCGCAATCGCCAATCGCGGCGCGTCCAGGTCTATGCCGTGAGGGATGACGTGTATCGGCAGGCCCTGCAGGCGCGGTTCCAGTTGCTTGAGAGTGGTGGCGACCGAAGGCGAGGGAACCACCATTTCAATTCGACCGGCCAGCAGGTGGCTCACAAAGAGGCCCCGCATTTCGTGCCACTCCTCGCTGGTCTGGTCGCCGAAAAGGTCGTTGAGCGGATTGAATTTGGCGCAACGCCGAAGGTCATCGAGCGTGCAGCGCTCGCAAGTCTTGCCGAATTGCGGATTGACGGCCTGGCAGATTGGGTAGAAATCGTGGCATACCACGACGGTTTTTCTCGGCTGGGTCAGCGCATCGAGCGAGTGACCGATAAGGGATGAGACGATGATCGCCTCGATCTCGAATTCCGCGAGCACCTGCTCGAGAATGCGCCGATACTCGATGCTGCTCGAGACGGTGGAACGGATCGGCCGGGTGATATCCCATGTCCGCACCGGGACGAGGGCAGCGGGGTCCGAATAAAGGACCACTCGCTGCCCCCCGGTTTCGCCGATCCGATAGGACGTGAGGATCATATTGATTCTCGACGGATCCGCACGCCCGAAATCCCGTACCCATCTTTCGAGGCCGCCCCCCCAGAAATGCATGATGTGTAACTGAACAGGGCGGTGGTCGAGCCCCGGCGCGGAAACGGGACGAAGCCCCCTGTGGATGGCGTCATTGACGGCCCTGCGCAAACCGCCGAGAGGGTGGTTCTGCAGAAACGCCGTCTCGTCCAGGTCATCCGTCGCCGCGGCTCCGGCCGTCGCGTTCCCGGAATAGCCGACGTAGAGGTAATCGCAAATCACGCAGCTCCAGCCGCGTGCGCGCCACCGCTTCGCCAACGCGGCGAGAACCGAACGAGGTTCCGCAATGCCCGCCTCCAGGAACGGCAGGGCAATATTCAGCGCGTCCTGCCGGATGTAAGCACAGACCGGATGGATGCTTGGAATCTCGTAGTAGCTCCGGTCACCCATGCAGTACGCAGTCCGGTCGACTAGCATCGTATCCAATCGCGAATCGGTGCGGGTTCCCTCATCGACCAGTGCGTACAGCGGCGAAGCGTCGCACATGGGCACGGCCGCGGCGATGTTGGGCGCCGCGTAGGCGGCTTTCGCGAGCCGGGCGTCCCAAGCGAATGGCAGGTCGACGCCGGGCGCAATCAATACGATGTCCCGTTGCGGATATCTTGCAGCCACCTCCCGGAGCGATCCGGCGAAATCCTGGGGGGAGCCGACCAGGGTGACCGTCCACGAGTGACGCCCCTCGAGAAGATGGGCAAGCCGATGAAGTTCGGCCAGCGCGCTGGCGGCCATGGAATCGGGCGCAATGAAGCATACGTGCAACCCCGGCACCACGGAGTTCTCGGCCAATCCGCGAATGGACTGCTCCAGCGCCCCAAGGTTATCGTCCCTAACGACGATGATCCCGGTCAGCGAGGGATTGCGAGCGAGCTCCGATCCCAAGTAACGTTCTTCCTGCATCAGTCGAGGAACATGGGGACTTGAGGACACCCATGACGGTTCGCGCCCCCGGTTTTGGGGGTGAGGCGTTCAGCGATGATGGGTAGAGAGGCTGTCAAGGAGCTGCGAGCCCGGCGCGGGAGCGTCCGGCGAACCGGGAAAACGTCGTTCGTGCGGCGGCAACCTGCCATTTTACGCCGGCCCGTTCAAACTGGCGTTCTAACCGATCTCAATCAACACCGGCTGGTGATCGGACGCCTGCGTTTTTTGATCGACGCGCACGTCCCGGATTCGCGGCACGAGGTCGACCGACACGAAGATGAAATCGCAATGCAGCTCCGGCTCGCCGGGCTGCTCCTTCTCGTAGATCTTGAACGTCGCCGGGTGGGGCCGGCCGGGCCGCGCCGCCTCCCACGCATCGACAAGCGCAGGCGTCCCGTCCGCCAACGTTTCGCACATCCGCGCGTGCAGGACATCGTCGGGCTCGAGGTTGAAGTCGCCGGTGATGATGGTGCCGGCGGGACGCACGAGGGTGTGAAAAGGCCCACCGGTGGTATCGACAATGCTTCCGAGTCGGGCGTGGCCGCTGCCTTCGGAATAAATACGGCGCAGCGCATCGACCTGCGCGGTGCGCTTTTTGATCCCGTAATACTCGAGATGGGTGGTGATGACGCGCACTGCGCCGTGCTCCGCCGAAACGACCGCCTCCAGCGCGATTCGCGGCATCCCGTTGATGCCGGCCTCGACGGGGTACGGAAGCAGATGACGAAGGACCTGGCCGACGGGAAGCCGCGACAGCACCATGTTGCCGAAATGCCGGCGGCCGCCGTCATCTCCCGGTACGTCGACCGCCACGCCCGGCACCGGCACATATCCGGGAAGGAGCCGCGCGAGCTCGGCAAACTGGTTTTCGCCGCGACTGCCCGCAAGCCGCGGGTCGGGATAATTGTTGGCGATCTCCTGCAGACAAAGAACGTCGAAGTCGGCGATCGCCTTCGCATGCCGCACGATGCGGCCCGGATCGACTTTGCCGTCGACGCCGCGGCACCATTGGACGTTCCAGGTGATGAGCTTCACTTGATGCCCGCGCGCATGAACGATTGCACGAATTGTCTCTGGAAAAGCAGGAACGCGATCAGCAGCGGCGCACTGGTCAGCAAGGTGGCCGCGGTGATGATCGACCAGTCGATGCCCTGATCGGTGGCCGAGAATACCTGCAGGCCGACGGTCAGCGGCCGCGATTCGACCGAGTTGGTAATGATCAACGGCCAGAGAAAGTTGTTCCAGTGGAAGCTGACGCTGACCAGCGCATAGGCCAGATACACCGGGCGCGCCAGCGGAACGTACACTTTCCACAACACCTGCAGCGGCGTGCAGCCCTCGACGCGCGCCGCCTCGTCGAGCTCCTTGGGCACGGTCTTGAATGTCTGCCGCAGGAGAAAGATGCCGAAGGCGCTCGCCATGTACGGCAACCCGATGGCGACGATGGTATCGCGCAAGCCCAGCGCGCCCATCGTGCGGTAGTTCTCGACGATGAGCACGTCGGGCATGACCATTAGCTGCAGCAGAACCAGCGCGAAGAGGAGATTGCGGCCGGGAAACTCAAACCGCGCGAACGCGTATGCGGCCAGCGTGCATAGCACGAGCTGCGCCGCCAAAATCATCGCGCACAGCAGGACGGTGTTGAGAAAATAGCGCGCGAACGGCGCCGCGGCCCACGCCCGTGCGAAGTTGTCGAGCGTCAGCGGGGCCGTCGGTACAAAATGCGTCGAGTACTCGCCTGGATGGAACGCGGTCCAGACCGCATACGCCAGCGGCAGAATCCACAACGCGCCGAGAAGCCACGCACCGGTCGTCTCGAGACCGCGGCTGAAGTGCACGGCATAGGATGGACGAACGGAGCTCATTGGTAGTGCACCTTCCGCTCCAGAAACCAGAACTGAAGCAGCGCGACCACGCCCAGGAGGAGCAGCAATACCATGGTCAGTGCCGCGGCGTACGCCGAATCCCAGAAGCGGAAGCCGATTTCGTAGATGTAATAGAGCAGGAGCTCGGTCGCGTTATCGGGACCGCCACGGGTCATCACCACCACATGATCGACCAGGCGGAAGGCGTTGATGACCGCATTGACAAGCACGAACAAGGTCGTCGGCATCAGCAGCGGCAGCGTCACGCGCCGGAAAAAATAGGCTCGCGACGCGCCTTCGATCGCCGCCGCCTCGGCAAGCTGCGGCGACATCTGCTGCAGTGCCGCCAGGTAGAAGATCATGAAAAACCCGGCTTCCTTCCAGACGGTGACCACCATCAGCGCAGCCAGCGCGCTGTTCTTGCTGCCGAGCCAGTTATGCGCAGGCAGACCGAAGGCGCCGGTTATCTGCTCCAAGAGCCCATACTCGGGCGTGTAGAAAAAGAGCCAGATATTGGCCACCGCGATCATCGGCAACACCGTGGGGGTGAAGTAGGCGAGCCGCAACAAGCCGCGACCGGCGATCTTTCCGTTGACCCAGACGGCCATCAACAGCGCCAGCGCGATCGACAGCGGAATCGTGCCCAGCGCGAACCACAGGTTGTTGGCGAGCGATTGCCAGAAGATAGGATCGTCGACGAGCTGAGCGTAGTTGTCGACGCCGACAAACGTCGACCCCCGCGACCCTCTCGGGGTCGATCGGAAGCTGTGCCAAAGCGTGGCTATCGCCGGGTAATGGGTAAAGAGGGCGAGCAACACCGCGGCTGGCAGAAGAAGGAGCCAGCCGTAGAGCCACTGCGCGGAACGAGTCACCTACCCACCGCCCTCTCCCCGATCATTTGCGATACGGCCGAAGCAGGCGCTCGGCCTCGCGCTGCGAGTCCTTCATCGCCTGCTCGGCGCTTTTGGTGCCGGTCAACCCGGCCTGCAAGCCATCGTTCAACGCCTTGGTCACGCGCTGATTGTCGTGGGTCGACAATTCGGCCACGGCATACTGCAGCTGGTCGCGCGCGACCGCGGCGGGCGGGAAGTCCGTCACATATTTTTTCATCACCGGCGTTTCCCATGCGTCGGGACGCACCGCGACATAGCCCGTGTCGATACCCCATTGCGCGGCGCGCGCCGGTGAGGTAATCCACTTGATGAACTTGAACGCCGCGGCCTGCTGCTCCGGCTTGGCCTGCTTGAAGAGATAGAAGTTGCCGCCACCCGTCGGGCTGCCGCGGCGCTTGTTCGCCGGCAGCATCGCGACACCGAAGTCGAATTTGGCGTTGTTCTTGATGTTGGTGAGGTTACCGGTCGTGGTCCATATCATCGCGACCTTGCGCTCGAAAAAATCCTTCGGTGTCGTACCCCACTCGACGATCCCCTCCGGGTGGACCTTGTACTTGGCGGTGAGATCCATCCAGTATTGCAGGGCCTCGATCACCGCGGGCTTGTCGTAATAGGTCTCGGTTCCCGCGGAGTTCATCAATTGGACGTCGTTCTCGGTGGTAAGCCCCTGGAACAGCCAATAGGGAAAACCCGATGCGGGGATCTGCACGCCCCATTGCGTGACCTTGCCGGACGCGTCGCGCTTGGTGAGCTTTTGCGCGTACTCCACCATTTCCTTCCATGTCGCCGGCGGTTTGTTGGGGTCGAGCCCCGCATCCTTGAACATTTCCTTGTTGTAGTAGAGGACGATGGTGGAGCGCTGGAACGGAATGCCCCAGGTCTTGCCGCCGGTCTGGCTGTTCTCCATGAACGCGGGATAAAAGCCTTTCAGCCAGGCCTGGTCTTCCGGCGTCTTGATCAGGGGATCGAAAGGAACGATTGCCTCCTCGTCGATCAAGGTGAACATGTCGGTGGACAGAAGCACCGAAGTCGTCGGCGCATCGTTGCTCTTGACCGCGGTCAGCGCCTTGGTGATCGACTCCTGGTAGCTGCCGGAGTAGATAGGCTTGACCTTGATTCCCGGATTCTCTTTTTCGAAGTCGGCGGCGAAGGTGTCGATCAGCTTGGTAATGGGTCCGCCGACAGCGACCGGGTAATAAAATGAAATCTCGACCGGTGCCTGGGCGAGCGTCGCGCTCGAGAGCGCGACAGCGGCAACGGCGATGAACCAGCTCCAGAGCGTGCTGCGTTTCATGATGCTTCCTCCTTGTAGAAAACGGTCAAAATTAGGCAATCATGGTTGCGCCTTGATGAATCGGTTCTGTCGCGAGCCGGATCCCGGTTGTGGCGTCGAAGAAATGGCTCGCCCCGCGTGCCCAGCCTAAGTGCGCGGAGTCGCCGCTGGACACGCCGACGCGGCCCGCAACGCGCGCCGTCAGGAGCTGTCCGCCGATGCGGCAGAGCAAAATCGAGTCGGCGCCCAGGTATTCGACGCTCTCGACTCGCGCGGTAAACGCGCCGTCGCGCGCCAACGTCACATGCTCGGGACGAACGCCGAGCATTCCGCCGGCCCATTCGATGGGAGCAACGCCGGGACCCTCGGTACCGGCGACAACGGCTTCGGCACCGGCCTTGTCCAATCGAAGCAGATTCATCGGCGGCGTGCCGATAAAGCGCGCGACAAAGGTGTTGGCGGGCGTTTCGTACAGGTCGACCGGCGCGCCGTTCTGCTCGATCCGGCCGCCGGACAACAGGATGACGCGGTCGGCCATCGACATGGCTTCGACCTGATCGTGCGTCACGTAGACCATGGTGATGCCGAGCTGCCGCTGCAGGTTGCGAATTTCGAGGCGCATTTCCTGCCGCAATTGCGCGTCGAGGTTCGACAAAGGCTCGTCCATCAGACACACCGGCGCTTCGGCGATGAGTGCGCGACCGAGAGCGACCCTCTGTTGCTGGCCGCCAGAGAGCTGCCCCGGCTTTCGATCGAGCAGCGCCGACAATCCCAGAAGCTCCGAGACGCGTTTCAGCCGGCGCTCGCGGTCGGCATGCCCGGTCTTGCGCACGCGGAGCCCAAAGACGATGTTTTCCAGCACGCTCAGGTGCGGAAACAGCGCGTAGGACTGGAAGACCATCGAAATCCTGCGCCGCGCCGGCGGCAGATGGGTCACGTCGCGGCCGTCGATCCATATCCTGCCGGTGTCCGCGTGGTCGAGCCCGGCGATCAGCCGCAGCGTCGTCGACTTGCCGCAGCCCGAAGGGCCGAGAAGCACATTGAGCGTTCCCGGCTCGAGCGCGAAGGAAATGCTGTCAACGGCGCGAATCTGCCCGCTTGCGGTGGTCCAGTGCTTGCTGACGTTCTCGACAGCGATCGCCGACACCAGAGGAACCTTTGACGGGACGTTCGGTTGATGGACTTGTCCGCCGAAATGCTCGGGCGACCTCGATGCCATCCGAGCCGGCGCTGAATGATAGCAAAGGTGCCCGGTCAAGCCCTCATGCGAAAAGCGTCGCCAGCGCGGCGCCCGGGTCCGCGGCGCGCATGAATGCCTCGCCGACCAGAAACGCGTGTACGCCGCGAGCGCGCATGCGGGCGACGTCCGCCGGAGCGAGGATGCCGCTCTCGGTGACCACCAGGCGGTCGGCCGGGATACGTGGCAGCAGGTCGAGCGTCGTCTCCAGCGCGACCTCGAACGTGCGCAGGTTGCGATTGTTGATTCCGATCAGCGGCGTCGCAAGCTTAAGCGCCCGGTCCAGCTCCGATCCATCGTGGACTTCAACCAGAACGCCCATGCCGAGCTCGTGCGCGCGAGCTTCGAGGGCAGCCAGCCGCGCATCGTCGAGCGCGGCAACAATCAACAAAATGCAATCGGCGCCCAGCGCTCTCGACTCCAGCACCTGGTACTCGTCGATCAGAAAATCCTTGCGCAATGCCGGCAGCGAACAAGCCTCGCGCGCTGCCTTCAGATGCTCCGGGCGTCCCTGGAAATAATCGCGATCGGTCAACACCGAGAGACACGCCGCTCCTCCCGCTTCGTAACGTCCGGCGATCGCGGCCGGATCGAAGATCGGCCGCAACACGCCCTTGCTCGGGCTCGCCTTCTTGATCTCCGCGATCACGGCGGAGCGCCCGGCGGCGATCTTGGCGCGAAGCGCCCCGGCGAAATCTCGAGGCTTGGGCGACGATCCGGCGCGTGCGCGCATCTCGCTCAAGGGGATCGCTGCCTCCGCTGCGGCAAGCTCTTTCGCCTTGGTGGCAAGAATCCGGGTGAGGATGTCGCGGGTGGTCACGGCGACAGGCTGCGCGATGAGCGCTGAGTGGACTCCTCCGGACGCGACTCGAGCCCGACATAGCGGTCGGCAAATCCCACGGCTCGCCAAAACGAAAGCGCGGCGTGGTTCCACGCCATCGCCTCGACGATAACCGATTTGTTGGGCGGGAATACCTCCGCGCGGAGCAGCGCGACGGCGCGCGCTCCTACGCCGCGCCGGCGCCGGTCCCGCGCCACGAAAAACTGCCGCAGGTGTATCCATTCCGGCGTGCGGCGAAACAAGGCATACGCCGCGGGCGCCGGAGTGGTTGGGTCCTCGAAAACCAGCGCCTGATAATCCGTCGTCAGCCAGGTGCGCATGCGCGCCGCAAGCTCTTCGAGGCTCATCGCATTGTCGTGGCCCTCGTCTTCGATCAGCTGCTGGTTCCACAAAGCGAGCTGCGGGAGATCGGCGGTGGTGGCGACGCGAAAGACGAGGTCGTCCGCGCTCGCGCGCGGGTCAGGCTGCGAAGTCACGTTCAAGGCGCCGAGCCCGCCAGCTTCCGGGTTACGGCGACAAACTGCTCGAGCTTCTGCTGCGCAGCGCCCGATGCAACGGCCGCGCGGGCGCGCTCGATGCCTTCGGGGATCGAGCCGGCAACGTTCGCGGCGTAGAGCGCAACGCCGGCGTTGAGGATGACGATCTCTCGCGGGGTGCCCTCGATATTGGCGAGCGCCTCGAGCAGCATCGCCTTGGATTCCACCGCATCGGCAACCTTGAGGCCGCGGTTGGAGATCATTCTGAGACCGAAGTCCTCGGGATGAATCTCGTACTCGCGTATCTGCCCGTCCTTCAACTCGCCGACGAGCGTCGCGGCGCCGAGCGAAACTTCGTCCATGCCGTCTTTGCCGTAGACGACCAGCACATGCTTGCTTTCCAGCCGCTGCAGCACGCGCACCAGGATGCCGACCAGGTCCGGATGAAACACGCCCAGCAGCTGGTTCGGCGCGCCGGCAGGATTGGTCAGCGGTCCGAGGATATTGAAGATGGTCCTGATGCCGAGCTCCTTGCGCACCGGCGCCGCGTGCTTCATCGCGCTGTGATGGCTCGGCGCGAACATGAAACCGATGCCCGTCTCGGCTATGCATGCCGCGACTTCTCCCGGCTTGAGCATGATCTGGGCGCCCAGCGCCTCGAGCACGTCGGCGCTGCCCGACTTCGATGACACCGACCGTCCGCCGTGCTTGGCGACCCGCGCTCCGGCCGCGGCGGCGACGAACATCGCCGCGGTGGAGATGTTGAAGGTGTGCGCCGAGTCACCGCCGGTGCCGACGATGTCGAGCAGATTGTCCCGATCTGGCACTTCGACCTTGGTCGCGAATTCGCGCATGACCTGCGCCGCGGCGGCGATCTCGCCGACGGTTTCCTTTTTCACCCTTAAGCCCACGGTAAAGGCCGCAATCATCACCGGCGACGCTTCGCCGTTCATGATCTTGCGCATGAGCGAAAGCATTTCGTCGTGAAAGATCTCGCGATGCTCGATGGTGCGCTGGAGCGCGTCCTGGATATCGATTGGCATGGTCGTCCCTAAGTTGCTACTGCGGAATTTTCAGGAAGTTCGACAACAGCGCGTGACCGTGCTCGGTCAATATCGCTTCCGGGTGAAACTGAACGCCCTGGACCGCAAACTCACGATGACGCACGCCCATGATCTCACCGTCGTCGCTTTCCGCCGTGATCTCCAGGCATTCGGGAATGCTGCCACGTTCGATCACCAGCGAATGATAGCGGGTCGCGGTAAATGGACTGGCCAGGCCCTCGAATACGCCCTCGCCTCGATGGGCGATGGAAGAGAGCTTGCCGTGCATCACGCGGCCCGCACGGACGATGCGCCCGCCGAACGCCTGGCCGATGGCCTGGTGTCCGAGGCAAACGCCAAGGATGGGAATTTCGCCCGCGAACCGCTGCACCAGCGACACCGAGATGCCGGCTTCGTTGGGCGTGCAAGGCCCCGGCGAGATCACGATCTTCTCCGGCCGCCACGCACCGATCTGCTCGAGGTTGATCGCGTCGTTGCGATGCACGTGCACGTCGGCACCCAGCTCGCCCAGGTATTGCGCCAGGTTGTAGGTGAACGAATCGTAGTTGTCGATCAGGAGCAGCATGACTCACCCCTCCGCATCCAGGCCGAGCTGAACCATGTCGGCGGCGCGCTGCAACGCGCGCAGCTTGTTGAGCGTCTCCTGCCATTCGCCCTCGGGAGAGGAATCATGGACGATTCCGCCTCCGGCCTGGGCGTACAAGACTCCGTCCTTCACCACCGCGCTTCGCAGTGCGATCGCCGTGTCCATGTCGTCCTGAAAGCTGATGTAACCCACCGCGCCGGAGTAGATGCCGCGGCGCGACGGCTCGAGCTCGTCGATGATTTCCATGGCGCGGACCTTTGGCGCGCCGCTCACGGTTCCGGCCGGGAACGCGGCGCGCAGCACGTCGATGCTGGTCAGGCCGGGCTTGAGCAGGCCCTCGACGTTGGAGACGATGTGCATCACATGCGAATAGCGCTCGATCACCATGCGCTCGGTCACCCGCACCGAGCCCGTTTGCGCAACCCGGCCGACGTCGTTGCGGCCGAGGTCGAGCAGCATCACGTGCTCGGCAATCTCCTTGGGATCGTTCAGAAGCTCGGTGGCGAGCGCATCGTCGGCCTCGCGGGTTGCGGCGCGCGGCCGGGTGCCGGCGATCGGCCGCAGCGTGATGTTCGCGCCTTCCTTGCGCACCAGAATTTCGGGTGAAGCGCCGACCAGATGAAAGTCGCCGAAATCGTAATAGAACATGTAAGGCGATGGATTGAGCGACCGCAGCGCCCGATAAAGCGACAAGGGCGGCGCGGTGAACGGCCGCCGCATGCGCTGCGAAATGACGACCTGCATGATGTCGCCCGCCGCGATGTACTCGCGCGAGCGTGCGACTGCCGCCTGGTAGCCTTGCGCGCCGAACTCGCTTTCCGGGACCGTGACCTCGGACGCGGTCTGATACGGGATCGACACCGGCTGCCGCAACTTGCGCCTGAGCTCCTGCAAGCGATCGTGTGCAGCCCAGTAGGCATTGGGCTCTGCCGGGTCCGCATATACGATGAGCGAGATCTTGCCCGAGAGATTGTCGACTACGGCGAGTTCCTCGGTCAGCAAGAGGAGGATGTCCGGTATGTCCGCAAGCTCCGCGGTGGGAGCCGGTGCGGTCGCGGCGAGCTTGGTCTCGACATGACGAACCGTGTCGTAGCCGAAATAGCCGGCGAGTCCGCCGCAGAAGCGCGGCAGGCCGGGCCGGGGAGCGGCGCGGTATCGGCGCAGGAATTCCCCGATGAACGCCAGCGGGTCGCCTTCGTGACGCTCGATGATGCCGCCTCGATCCTCCACTTCGATCTGCCGCCGGCGCGAGCGAATGCGAAGCTTCGCCGGCAAGCCGATGAACGAGTAACGGCCGAAGCGTTCGCCGCCGACCACCGACTCGAGCAGGTAGGTGTAGCGCTGATTGGCGAGCTTGAGATAGAGAGAGAGGGGGGTATCGAGGTCCGCAAACGCCTCGAGAACGAGCGGGATGCGGTTATACCCCTGCGCAGCGAGAGCGCGGAATTCGGCTTCGGTCATGATGCTCCAACGATTCTCTGAACCAACGCAACGTCAATGCAGGCGTCGCTTGTAAGGCGCGCGACGCGCTAGAAGCGGATCACGATAGGCGCGGCCAGCGCCAGTCGTCGCCGTGCCGCCAGGCCCGGCCGTTGCGATGGAGAATGTCGAAGCTCATTGGTCAAGATGCGGCAGTGAGTGCCGCGAGAAACTATACCATCACCCTCGCGGCTTTGCACCGGGTCGATGCGAATCCGAATCTATCCACGACCGCGGACATCCGGGGATGCTCCTCCTTTACACCCTCATCCGGCGCGAGCGATGGCTGCGCGCATCGCGGCGATGGTCTTGGCGTAATCGCCGCTGCCGAAGATCGCCGACCCGGCGACGAACCTGTCCGCACCCGCCCGGGCGATGGCGCCGATGTTATCGACCTTGACACCACCATCGACCTCGAGCCGGATTTCCCGGCCCGTGCGCGCGACCATGGCGTCGATGCGCTTGCGCGCGAGCGCGAGCTTGTTCAATGCCTCGTCGATGAACGACTGTCCCGCAAAGCCCGGGTTCACCGACATGATCAGGACGACATCGATCTTGTCGAGCACATGATCGAGGCAGTCGAGCGGCGTCGCCGGGTTGATCGCCAATCCGGCCTTGCAACCGTGCTCGTGGATCAGCCCGATGGTGCGATCGACGTGCGCGGACGCGTCCGGATGAAAGCTGATGACGGCAGCGCCCGCCTCGGCGAACTCGATGGCGATCGCGTCGACGGGACTGACCATCAGATGAACATCGATCGGCACGCTGACATGCGGCTTCAGCGCCCGGCACACCAGCGGCCCGATGGTCAGATTCGGCACGTAGTGATTGTCCATCACGTCGAAGTGGATCAGGTCTGCTCCGGCGTCGATGACCGCGCGCACTTCGTCGCCAAGGCGCGCGAAGTCGGCGGAGAGAATCGATGGCGCAATCTGGTATGTACGCATCGCGTTATAATTGCTCCGTCATCCCGGGAAGGGCTTTGTCGTGGCCGAGAGCGAGAGATACGAGATCACCGTCGTACCCAAGGCAAGCTTTGTCGAGGACCAATCGGACCCGTCGAAAAACCAGTACGTCTTCGCGTACACGATCACGGTCACCAACTCCGGCACGGTTCCCGCGCAACTCATCAGCCGGCATTGGGTCATCACCGATGCCAACAACAAGGTCGTGGAGGTCAAGGGCCTGGGTGTGGTCGGACAGCAGCCTCTGCTCAAGCCCGGCGAAACGTTCGAATACAGCAGCGGCACGCATCTCGAGACAGCCGTCGGGACCATGCGCGGCGCCTATCAGATGGTAGCCGAGGACGGACGGCACTTCGACGCGCCGATACCGCCCTTCACCTTGTCGGTGCCGCGCGTTCTTCATTGATGCCGGTGTCGATACAAGCGTTGCGTCATTGCGTCACCGGCGTGCAGGCATTCGACACGCCTCCCTTCGCCCCCTGGTAACAGTATTGTGCATGACGCGCAGGTCATTATTTCCGGGTGTCTTTCCCTGATTCGTCGTCGGCCGATGGCAAGCTCGGCGGCGGCTTGCGCCTGCCCGCCATCGTGAACCAGACGATGAATACCGCCAGCAACAGCGCGACCAGAGCTTCGAGAATTATCCATGTCATCGCGATGCTTTCCAGTGTCGCCGCGCTTTGCACGCTCGTCGGGTCCTGCGCGACGGTCCCCGGTCCGACGCAGCCTGGAGGTTCCGGCGGCGCCGCGCCAGCGGCGGAACCGGCAAACGTCCTGTTCCATGCGGTTCCATTTTCAGCCCTGCCCGGCTGGAGCGATGACACTCCATCCGCCGCCTTGCCCTCGTTTGCCGCAAGCTGCCGCGCGCTGATCGCGCGACCCCAATCGGCGGCAATCTGGCGCCGCGCATGCGCCGCCGCGTCGTCAGTCGCGACACGCGATGATGCCGCCGCGCGCGCGTTTTTCGAAGCGCAGTTTACTCCATACGAGGTCACCACCGCGGACGGGATCGATGTCGGACGTGTGACCGGCTACTACGAGCCGATGTTGAACGGTAGCCGGGCGCGCAACGATCGTTATCGCTATCCGCTGTATGCGCCGCCGGACGATCTGCTCACGGTCGAATTGGGCGAGATGTATCCCGAGCTCAAGTCCGAGCGCGTTCGCGGACGACTCGACGGGAAGCGCGTGGTCCCGTATTGGGCGCGCGCGGAAATCGACGCGGGTCAGGCCAGGCTGTCGGGCAAAGAGCTCGTATGGCTGGATGACCCGATCGAAGCGTTCTTCGTCCACATCCAGGGCTCCGCCCGCATCGAGCTCGCCGATCGAAGCAGCATTCGCGTCGGCTACGCCGATCAGAACGGGCATCCCTACCGGTCCGTCGGGCGGGTGCTGATAGAACGGGGCGAATTGACGCTCGATAAAGCATCGATGCAGGGCATCAAGGCTTGGGGCCGCCAGCACCCGGACAAGCTGCCCTCGCTTCTCGCCGAAAATCCGAGCTATGTCTTTTTTCGTGAACTCGCCGCAGATCCGGTCCATGGCATCGACGGACCGATCGGTGCGCTGGGCGTACCGCTTGCCGCGGGCCGGGCCATCGCGGTGGACCCCCGCTTTCTGCCGCTGGGCGCACCTGTCTTTCTGGCGACGACCTACCCCTTCACCGACGCGCGCTTACAGCGGCTGGTCCTGGCGCAGGACACCGGTGGCGCGATCAGAGGCGCTTTGCGCGCCGATTACTTCTGGGGCTCGGGCGACGACGCAGGGCGAAACGCGGGGCGGATGAACCAGACGGGCAGGATGTGGTTGCTGTGGCCCACCGACGCCGCGCCGCCCGGCATCATCGGCGGTCGCTAGCGTTCCGTCGCGTCGCGCATCGGCGTACCAAGCACGCCGTGCGCCTGCAGGTCGGCATGGTACGAAGAGCGCACCATCGCACCGACCGCGGCGTGCGCGAAACCGAGGCGATACGCTTCCAGCTCGAACGCAGCAAAAGTCTCGGGATGGACGTAACGCAGCACCGGCAGATGAGAAACGCTCGGCTGCAGGTACTGGCCGATGGTAAGCATGTCGATCCGGTGCGCGCGCATGTCGCGCATCACGTCGAATATCTCGTCGTCGGTCTCCCCGAGACCCACCATCAAGCCGGACTTGGTCGGGATCTCGGGAAACCTCGACTTGAATTGACTCAAGAGCTCGAGCGAATTGGCATAATCCGCGCCCGGGCGGGCCTGCCTGTAGAGGCGCGGGACAGTCTCGAGGTTGTGATTCATCACGTCCGGCGGCGACGCACTCAGAACGTCGAGCGCGCGCCCGAGGCGGCCCCGGAAATCGGGAACCAGGACCTCGATCCGCGTCCCCGGCGAATGCTCCCGGACCGCACGGATGCAGTCGACGAAATGCTGCGCCCCGCCATCGCGCAAGTCGTCGCGATCTACGCTGGTGATCACGACATAGCTAAGCTTCAAGGCGGCGATAGTCTTGGCGAGGTTCCGCGGCTCCTCAGGATCGAGCTGCAGCGGGCGCCCATGTCCGACGTCGCAGAACGGACAGCGGCGCGTGCAAAGCTCGCCCATGATCATGAACGTCGCCGTGCCTTTGCCGAAGCACTCGCCGATGTTCGGGCAGGATGCTTCTTCGCAAACCGTGTGCAAGTTGTGCTCGCGCAGGATGCGCTTGATGTCGTAGAAGCGCGGCGAGGATGGCGCTCGCGCGCGTATCCACGAGGGTTTCTGCAGTCGCTCCGCTGCGACGACCTTGATGGGGATGCGCGCCGTCTTGGCGCCGCCTTTGTGCTTGATCCCGGCCGAAGCCGACGGAAGCGTGCCGGCCTCTTGCGGCACCGAGAAAATATCGCTCATCGAGTTTTTCGATCGACGTCGGCGATCGCCTGGATCAATTGGCCCACCAGGCGATCTTCGATATCGGCGCGTGATGCCCGCACATCGAGGTCGCGCAATTGCGTCACCGCGAGCCCGCGATAACCGCACGGGTCGATGTCGTCGAAGGGTGCGAGATCCATGTCCAGATTGAGTGCGAGGCCGTGGTAGGTGCAGCCATTGCGGACCTTGAGACCCAGCGCGGCGACTTTGGCCTCCCGGCCATCGCGCTTGACGTAGACGCCGGGCGCATCGCGCCGGCCGTACGCCTCGATCCCATACGAATCTAGCAATTTTATCACGGCGTTCTCGATCGCCTCGACCAGCGCCCGCACGCCGAGGCGAAGTCGCTTCAAGTCGATCAGCATGTAGACGAGGAGCTGTCCGGGCCCGTGATACGTGACCTGTCCGCCTCGATCGACTTTCAGTACCGGTATCGCAGTATCGCGCAATAAGTGCTCGCGCCGTCCGGCGAGACCGAGCGTGTAAATCGGCAGATGCTCGGTGAGCCAGATTTCATCGATGGTATTTTCATCGCGTGCGGCAGTAAACGCCTGCATCGCTCGCCACGTGAGCTCATACGCAGTGAGCCCGAGACGCCTGACCGCAATGGGTTGCGCTTCGTCGGCGCGCTCGCCTAGAAACCTCCCTTTCCCTGCCTGCGGGGCGAGCGTTGGGGTAAGTGGCGTGTGCGGCATGTGCATCGTCAGCGGATCAGCGCGGCGCTTCGCGCATCGATTCGACGATCGCCTGTGTCTCGACACTCACGCGGGTCACGCGGGAAAGAAGGTCGATTACTTTTTCCTTGTAATCGGCGAAGCGATAGGTGTCGAATTTTTCGCGGATCGTCGGGTCCTTGGGTTTCTTTTCCTTGTACTGGTCGAGGACCCATTCCAGCGCAGAGCGGTTCCCCAGCCGATATTCCCACGCGGAAGCCGGGATGCCTGTAAGCATGGTCTTCGTATCCACCAGAATACGCCCACCCTCCTTGTCCGCTCGCAGCAGCGGTTTCGGCTTGTCCACTTTGGCATACGCCGACGCCAAGGGTTCCTCCGCTGCGACAAGCAGCGACTTCGACTGCCCATGCTTGACCGGCTCGCCCCGATTCATTGGGACATCGGTCCGCACGAACGGGCCACGGCTCGACTGCTTCGTAACCGATGTGCAAATCCATCAGCGTCTTGCCCCAATCGGCCCACTGCCAGAAGTCGGCGTAGAACGGGATGCGCGGGAGTTCACGTTTCAGGTTCTGCGCGTACTTCTCGCGATACACGGGGTCGTGCAGCACGCCGTAGACGTAATGGAAGATCGCTTCCTTGGTGATCGGACGCTTGAGCTTGGTACGGCCGGGTTGGTAGTGTTTTTTGAATTGGTCGAGTGCCCAGTCGGTGACATTATCGTTTGGAGTGGTCGCTTCATCCTCATAAACGACGCGTGGCACGACTTGAAAAGCATCCGTGCTTGCGCACAGATGGAGCTCCGGGATCCATGAGCTCGCCAAGGTACTAAACGGTGCCGCGCACGACGCTTTCGCGGTCGGTGCCCGATACCTTGCGCAGCGTGGCGAGCTGGTTGAGATACTGCTGTATGAGAAGCTGGCTCAAGCGGAAGCGTCTATCGAATGGACGACGAGCGAAAATCGAGCTCGCCGCTATTTTTTGCGGTGCGTCGGACCGCGCTTGGGGGCGGCGACTTTTGCCGATCCCGATCGGCGAGCGTTGTATCGCTTTCGTGGTTCCTGCGCCGAGGGCACCGCATCGAAACCCGCGGGCAGCTCGTCGCCGGGCAGCGGTGCACCTTGCGGCGCCATGTCCAGAAGGTCTTCCAGCGTATATGGGGAGTTTCGCCCGCGCGCGATTCGTTCCCGAAAAAACTCCTCGGTACGGATCGAGGAAACCTTCTCCGCGAGCGCCGTCACAATCAACTGATTGAGAGAGCAGTTTTCCTTTTTCGCCAATTCCTTAGCGTATTCAAACAGCGAATCCGGCACTCTCAGTGCGTAGTTACTCATGATGACCTCTTGAGAATCGCGAGCATCTGGCCCGGCGTTACGATGTTGCAGCCGAAGCTCGACCCCGATCGGGCAAAATCGACCGTGTTGTGCGTGACCAGATAACCTACCCGCCCATTGAGTGCGGTATCCAGAACGATCTCGTCCTTCGGGTCCCGGCCTTGGGGCCGCCATCGAAAGTGCAACTCTACCGGCTCGCAGCGTTCGGCCAAGCGCGCAAGAAATACGTCGACGCGCTGAGTCGTCCAGCGGCTCGCCTTTAGTTGCTCGGGGCGCTTGAGCACCGCCTCATACTCGAGCCACAGACCCGTGCTGACGACCGGCACCAGGTGTGATCGAGTCTGACGCAGCAGCACAGACGATGCGCCGCCGCGCCTGCGCAGCGCTGCAACCAGGACGTTGGTGTCAATAACGCAACGAACTGGTGTCATATCGCCCATGATATGACACTCCGACCGAAGGCGTCAAGCGCGGGTTCGTCCGACGCTACAAGACCATCACGACCTGTGGATGCCCCGAGAGCTCGCGGTAGAGCTCATCGAGCTGCTCACGCGAGCTCGCGTTGACCACGCAGGTCAGCGACAGATACTTGCCCTCGCGCGACGCCCTCATTTCCATGGTCGAGCTGTCGAAGTCCGGGACATGGCGCAGGACGATATCGAGCACGAGTTGCGCGAACCCGTCTTCCGTGCGGCCCATGATCTTGATCGGGAACGAGCACGGAAATTCGAGCAGCGATTCGGCCATGGTCTTTTCCATCGCTCGAATATGGGGGCGGACATGACGCGCGCAAGCGACCGCGCTTCAGCTACGGGCGATACATGTACTCGCGGGTCGGCGGATGCGGCAGACGCCCGTCGGGCAAGGGCTTGCCGGCGAGCAGCTGGAAGATCGACAGCCAGCCGCGATCGAAAGCGTGGGCCGAGCCCGCGAGGTAGATCCGCCAGACGCGGAATTTTTCCTCGCCGACTTCGCGGCGGGCGGCGTCGGCGTTGGCCTCCAGCCTGTCCACCCAGTGCCAAAGGGTGCGGGCGTAATGCTCGCGCAAGGCCTCCGCGTCGATGATTTCCAGGCCTTCCGAGGCCAGTCCCTCGACAACTCGCGAAACGTGCACGAGCTGACCGCCGGGAAAGACGTATTCCTCGACGAAATCGCCGATGCCGCTGCCCAGGCTTTCCGCGCCCGGCTGATTCAGGGTGATGCCGTGGTTGAGAACCCAACCTCCGGGCTTGAGAGCCCGATAAATCTTGCCGAAGTAGCGCGGGAAATTATGCGCGCCTACGTGCTCGAACATGCCGATGCTGGCGATCTTGTCGTACGCGGCGTTGGCCGGCAGATCCTCGTAATCGAGCAGTTGCACGCGCACGCGGCCGGTCAGGCCGAGCTCGGAGATCTTGGCGTTGACGTAGTCGTACTGATTTTGCGATAGCGTAATGCCGGTAGCGTTGACCCGGTAGTTCTCGGCGGCCCAGAAGATCAACCCTCCCCAGCCGCATCCGATATCGAGGAATTCATCGCCGGGCTGCAAGCGGAGCTTGCGGCAGATGAGATCGAGCTTTTGCGCCTGCGCCTGGTCGAGCGTATCGGCATCGGTCTTGAAGTACGCGCATGAATACACCATGCGCTCGTCGAGCCAGAGACGGTAGAACGGATTCGAGACGTCGTAGTGATGCTGGATGTTGGTCTTGTTGGTGCGGTGCTGATGCCACCACGCGCGGACGCGAGCCCGCACCGCGTCGCGGCCATGCGTCACCGATCCGACCAGCGCCTCGGCGATGGCGAGGACGCGTCGCGCGCCGCCCGAGAAATCGATGTCGTTATGGACGTATGCGCGGGCGAGCTTGCCAAGCTCGGGCGATGCGAGTGCGCGGAGTCCGTTCCAGGTGCGGGCGTACACGTCCACCTCCGGCGTCGCCGAGAGCGCGACGCGGCCCCCGTCGGGCAACACCAGCGCCACGGGAATGTCGCGACCGCCGTAGCGGCTTTCAACGATTTTGGAGAGCGGCTCTTTCATACCCATTGAACGTGCGAACGGGAAGCAGGCGCTATGGGAATTCTACTCGGGTCCGGCCTGATTGCGGCAAGATCGCTTTGTAGGACTTCCGCCGACGCGACCGCAATAGATAGCATCCGACGGGCACGGCCGGCAGCGCCCACGGCAAATTCTATTGATCGTTCCGGGGCTTGCTTGCCTGAAAGAGCTCGTACATCTTTCGAAACACCGGCCCCGGCGAGCCTCCGGCAAAAGAATTCCCGTCGACGGTGGTGACGGCAAGCACTTCTTTGGTCGACGACGACAGCCACATTTCGTCCGCCCCGAGCGCCTCTTCCCGGGATATCGGGCGAACTTCCACCGCCAGCCCGCCACCGTGCGCCAGCTCGAGCGCCGTGTCGTACGTAATGCCCGGCAGGATCTGGTTGTCCTTGGGCGGAGCGAGGATGAGGCCGTCGACCACGATGAAAACGTTCGACGCCGAAGCCTCGGTCAGGAAGCCGTTGCGAAAGAGTACCGCCTCGGCCGCGCCTGCGTCGGTCGCGCGCTGCCGCGCCAGCACATTGCCCAGAAGCGAAATCGTCTTGAGATCGCAATGCAGCCATCGCTCGTCCGTCGTGGTGACGATCGCGACGCCGCGTTCGATCTGCTCCGCGGTCGGCAGCGGCAGCGGATTGCTCATCATGAAGACTGTCGGCGCGACGCCAGAGGGAAAGGAATGATCCCGCTTGGCAACGCCGCGAGTCACCTGAAAATAAACGCCCTGGTCGTCGAAGGGAGTCCGCGCGACAAGCTCGCGAATGATCGATTCCCATTCGGTGTCGGTGTGCGGATTGGCGAGCCTGATCCCGTCCAGGCTTCGCTGCAGGCGGGCTAAATGCTGTCGCAGGCGATACGGCTGCCGCTGATAGACAGGGATCAATTCATACACACCGTCGCCATAGATGAAGCCGCGATCGAGCACGGAAATTTTCGCGTCGTCAAGCGGCAGAAAGCGGCCATTGAGATACACGGTCATGAGCAATGCCTCGGAGTGGGATGAACGCCGCGTGCTCGATCTCTCACTTGAACCACAAACGGACGGTGTCCCATGCGCGACCGAACAGGCTTGCGAGGGGAACCTCCGCCAATGCAACCAGCGGATACTCGCCCACAGGCTTGGCGTCGAGAGTGACCCTGACGATGCCGACGCGTTGTCCTCGGGCGATAGGAGCGAGCAGCGGCTCGACGGCCTCCAGCGTAAGCTTCAGCTGCTGTGCCTGGCCCTTCGGCAGCGTCACATACTGGTCGGCGATGAAGCCCGCAGGCACCGAGTCGGTCGCGCCCTTCCACACCTTGAGCGCACTGACCTGCGCGCCGTTCTGATAGAGCTGGACCGTGTCGTAGAACTGGAACCCGTAATTGAGCAGCTTCTGCGCTTCACTGGCGCGCGCGGCGTCGGACGATGCGCCGAGCACCACGGCGAGGAGCCGCCGGGGGCCACGCTTCGCCGACGCGATCAGGCAATACCCCGCGCCCTCGGTGAATCCGGTCTTCACGCCGTCGACGTACGGGTCGCTCCACAGCAGCCGGTTGCGATTCGATTGCGTGATGTTGTTGTAGCGGTACTCCTTGATCGAATACAGCGCGTAGAACTCCGGAAAATCGCGGATGATGGCTGCGGCAATCAATCCGAGGTCGGTTGCGGTCGAAACCTGTTGCGGCGCCGGCAATCCGGTCGCGTTGATGAAACGCGTGCCCTTCATTCCGATCCGGGCCGCCTCGCGGTTCATCCGCTCGACGAAAGCCTCCTCCGAGCCCGCGGTGACTTCCGCCAACGCGATGGCCGCGTCGTTTCCGGATTGCACGATCTCACCGTGCAGCAGTTCGTCCACCGACACCGCTTTTTTGGGATCGATGAACATTCTCGATCCCTCGGCGCGCCACGCCTTCTGGGACACGGTTGCCATTTGCGACGGCGTGAGCTCCTTCTCCTTGAGCGCGCGAAAGACCAGGTACGCGGTCATCAATTTAGTGAGCGAAGCGGGCTCGCGCGGCTCGTCGGCGTTGACCGCGACGAGGGTCTGGCCGCTCAGAACGTCGATCAGGAGATAGGCCTTGGCGGCGATCGACGGCGGCGCCACCGCCGCCGGCACCACGGTCTGGCTCGACGCGGCAATCGAAAAAAAGACAAGCGCGAACAACAGCGACGTGCGACGGGAAAAGAACATTGCTCGAGGTTTGCGGGAAGAAGCACATTATACCGTCAGGCGGAGGGTAGCTTTCTTCGCAAGAGCGCACGCCCGGGTCGCGGAAAGCAAGACCCATTCGGTGGCGCCGCACCCATCATTGCCTCGCCAGTTCCGCCACGACTTCAGCGCAGGGGCCGCCCGCAAGCGCGCTTCGCCAAGCGCCAGGCCAATCGTCTTGCGCCGTACTCACAGGCAAGGAGACCCTGACGATGCGCTTCGCAGTCTCCGCCCAGCAGAAATAGTCGGTCGGCAACGCCGTGCCCTGCGCCTGACCCGATGCCACTGCCGACCAGACTTGCGAAAGGGGATAGCGGCGCAGTGCGTCCACCAATCCGCGCTGCGCGTTGGCGGGCCACGCGAAGAGATCCTTCGGCGTCTGCACGACAAGCCGCGATGACAAGGAAAGCGCCTGCGTCGGCGGCAGCATCAGTCCGCCCTGCGCGTTGCGGCCGAAAGGCACGCTGCTTAAGTGATCCGGCACCAGCACAAAACCATAGCCTGCTTCGGGAATCTCGCCTGCAATGGCGGGCAAGGCGACGATGAGCGCGCGCGCCTGCGCGCCGGCGACACTCCACGGCGCGACCGTCGCGCGCAGCAGCAAAAGCTCGGCACTGATCAATACCAGACTTGCGCTCAGCGCCGTCGCGCGTTGCCACGGTTGCCCGCGTTTCGATGTGGCGCGAGGGCGCGCCACGGTCGCCGAAAGGGCGAGACCCACCAGCAACGCGAGCAGTGCCGACGTGGTGTAGAACAGCCTCCCCTGCTCCCCATTCGCGGCAAGTTCGGATAGGTGAGGCAGCAGCAAGGCGATGGATAGAAGCACCGAGATTGCGACGGCGAGCCAGCTCGCGCGCGATGCGCGGTGCCTCCAGCAAGCGGCCGTGCCGAGTGCGAGCAGCACGAAGATCGCCATCAGGAATAGCGCGCGCGCAATCGGCAGCGGCAGCGTCGCGTCCACCCACGCGCCGGTCGAACTCAGCGCATGCATCCATGCGCCGCTCGCCAGCGCGTTGAGTGGCGACGTTCCGGCATACACCTGAAAAGGGCTGCCGAAAATCGCCGCTCGCATGGCGAAGTAGGCGATGCCCAGCACCAGCCACGGCGCCGCGTCACGTGCGCCCGGGATGAAAATGCGAAAAATACTTATCGCCGCTGCCTGCGATCTCGCTGCGCGGCGCGCGATGGCGACGGCCAAGACCAAAGCCGGCAACAACGCGGCCGATTCCTTGCTCGCCAATGCGCACGCCGCGGTCAAAAGCGCCGCGACGCCCCAGCGGTCGTACCATTGCGTTGCCCGCTGAAAAAAAGCGAGCGTGGCCAGCATGAACAGCAGCGCGAGAAGATCGTAGCGCCCCGAAACCCATGCAACCGCTTCGGGACTGGTGGGAAACAGCAGGAATACCGCCGCGGCGATCGCCGGGCCGATGTTCGACGGCTCGCTCCCGTCCTCGAGGGAAAATCGTCGGGCGATTGCAAACACCAGCGCGCCGCTAACCAGATGCAAGGCCAGATTGGTCAGCCGCCACCCCAAAGGATCGGCTCCTGACAGCGCGAAATTGGCGCCAAAGCTCGCCATCGAAAGCGGTCGGTAATAAAAACTCGGCGAGTCCAGCCCGGAGTGAAACTTGGAGAGGAGCGCTCGCAGGAGGTGTCCTTCCCGCGACCAATCCGACACGGCCGCGAGCACCGCGTAATCATCGCTCAGCAAAGCGCCGGAGAGGGTCGGCAAGTAGACCAGCGCGCATGCGGCGAAGGGCGCCAGCACGAGCACCACGGTACGCCATCCGACGGTTCGCATTCAGCGCGCTTCCGTGACCAGTTGCCTGCGATCGATCTCGGTGCGTGTTCCCGCCGCGTTGACCACGACGGTGCGCACTTCGGCGCCGCCGCGCGCGAGCGCCTGCGCAGGAAGCTCTCCCGCAAAGCCAGCGTTGGCCGTGTTGGGATAGGCCGGGAAGTAAAGCGTCAGCGGCTCATCGTGCGCGCCTCGGTACGGCAGACCGTAACGCGCGGGAAAAGCGGCGCCGTCGACAAGCAACTCCACGCGTGCGACGCCTTGCGGATCGATTGCCCAGCCGGACCATTCGACATCGCCGCCCGCGACTTTGTTCTGACGCGGGCGATCGACCACGCCGAACGCCATGGGGGTAACGCTCATGGCGTAACGCAACGGCGCCTGAGCAAGGATTGCGACCACGATCGCAAGCACGGCAAACGCTGCCGCAGCCACGATCGCGCGTCCGTTCGCGACGCCGAATATCCCAAGCAGCGGCGCAAAGAGCGCTGCCGCCAGCACCACGGCCGCCGCATACAACGCCACGCTGGCGAGCTGCGCGTGGCGCGCAAGCTCGACGTAGCCGTCGCCGAAAATGGAGGTCATGACCGCGTACCACGCGATGCCCGTGAGCGCGTACAAGGTCAAGGCAAGCGGCGAGCTTCGCCCGGATACGCCGGCCGCAACGCAAGCAACGGCGCTGACCAGGAGGATCGCGGCCGACGCGGCGAGCATCTGCAGGAATACCGACGATGGAATCCCGGCAAGCACGGTGCCGATGCTGCTCGCGGGCGCGCCCGCCACGGCGCGCACCGAATCGCTGCCGGCGTATCGCAAACCCTCGACGCTGCCAAGATAACCCAGCCGCCAATCCTGCAGTTGCGGAAGGGCACGCAGCGTGGCGCGCAGCAGTGTGAGAGGCTCGGTCGCGACCAAGCTCGCAAGACGGCGTCTTGGCATCACCAGCGCTTCCGGGCACGTCGACTTGAGCGCCTCGCCCATAGGCTCGTACCAGGTGGCGCCCACCGAGCGCAGACAGCGATCCGGCAGACCCAGTCGCGTAGCCGTCATCGCTTCGTCTTTGGACGCGGGAAGGATCGCGCCCAGGACGACATCGGCGTTGTTCGCCTGGGCGATGGTTGGATGGCGACCGATGAGCTCGGCTTGCGCAAGGGCGGCTGCGCCTGCCACCGCGATGAGCAACAAGGCGCTGCGGTGAGCGCGCGCCCACAGCGAGATCACCAGCGGGAAGATGAGGAGCGCCGGCAGCCATAAGTGCTGCTGCCGCGACAGTCCGAGACCGACCAAGCTTATCGCCAGCGTGGCAACTTCGGCCGGCGAAGGCGTGTTCGATGTCGTCGCACGTGCTCCGATGGCAACCAGCAGGACGACGCTCGCATACGCGAAAAGGATTGCGGCAAATTCGGTGTACAGGGTGTTGAGCCATAAGGTAACGATGGGATCGCATAGGACGAGCGCGAATACGACAGCGTGGACCAGCGCAAAAGCCGGCCGCCGACGCAGTGTGGCGCCCAGCGCCAACGCCACCGCGACCAGCGTCACGGCCTTGATTGCGCCGATGACGTGAAGGTCGACCGTCTCGCCCTCTGCCAGGATCGCGGCGACGGGCGCCACGAAGAGGAGCTCGCTGCTCCAGTAGCATCCGTCGGGCAGGCGCTCACCGCCCACGTAGCGCGCGATCGGCGCCTCGGGGTGGGCCTGCAACCGTGCTGCTGGAGACAAGTCGGGCCACAGGCCGACGCAGGCCGAGATCCGTCCCATGTCGAATTGATTGGCGTAGCCCAGAACCGGCGCGGCGCCGACCACCGCATACACCCGCCACGCTCCGATGCCGATCAGAACGAACGCGAGCAAGGTTGCGAATCGTGTCCGCTCAGGCATGATGGCACGGGGTCGATGCAGAGCGCCGATGATCGATGATGCCGGAAACGATTTGCGGCTCAAGCGGCGCGGCGTCTGGGATGAGCTCCGACACGGGGACGATTATGCATTATTGGCGGGCGCTGCGGCCGCAGCAGTGGATAAAGAACGCCTTCGTGTGGGCGGGGTTTCTGTTCGCACACGCATGGCATGATTCATCGCTCGCGGCGCACGTCGCCGCTGCGTTCGTCGCTTTCTGCCTCCTTGCCAGTGCGGTCTATATCGGAAATGACTGGATCGATCGCGACGTCGACCGCGGACACCCGATAAAGCGTGACCGGCCCATCGCCGCCGGCCGGATCTCGCTGGCCGCGTCGGCCTCGGTGTCTGTCGCACTCGCCTTCGCGGCTTTTGCGCTGGGAGCGTTGGTCGGCGTCGAGCTGGTCGCGGTCCTGATCGCGTATCTTGTCCTGAACGCGGCGTACTCTTTTGGCCTCAAGCGGATGGTGATCATCGACGTGATCGCGGTCGCGCTCGGCTTCCTGCTGCGCCTGCTGGCCGGCACGCTCGGCGTCGGTATCGCGCCCTCGCCGTGGCTCTTGATGTGCGGTCTGATGCTGACGCTGTTGCTGGGTTTCGGCAAGCGTCGCGCCGAGATTGCGGCGGTCAGCGCCGATTCCGGACGCCACGTGCTCGCCGAATATTCTCCGGCATTGCTCGATCGTCTCATAACCGTATGCCTCAGTGGAACGCTGATCTCATACAGTCTTTACACCATCAGCCCGCAAACGATCGCGTTGCATGGCAGCGCGAACCTCGTTTACACGGTACCGATCGTTACCTACGGACTGTTTCGATATCTGTACTTGCTCGACAGGCAACACGCCGCCGAGGATCCGAGCCGCCTCATGCTCACCGATCATCATCTGCAAGGCGCGGCTTTGGCGTGGCTGGCGGCGGTCGTCTGGGTGCTTACACACCCAAGCTGATCGGGACGCGCGCGCCGGGTCGGCGCTGGCGACGACGCTCCGTCACGCGCGAGCACTCAGCCGCCCAAAAACGCGAACTCGACCTCCGGCTTGCGGCCTGAAACGAGATCGGCAACCGCCTTACCGGATCCGCAGCTCATCGTCCAGCCGAGCGTGCCATGACCGGTGTTGAGATACAGGTTGCGATAGCGCGTGCGGCCGATGATCGGAACGTTCGACGGCGTCGCCGGCCGCAATCCAGTCCAATATTCGGGGTGCTTGGCATCGACGGCGTCGCCGAACCAATCGTGCGCGCGTCGGGTCAACGCCTCGCAGCGCACCCGATTGAGGTCAAGATTGTAACCAGACAGCTCCGCCGTGCCCGCCACCCGCAGCCGATTGCCGAGCCGAGTAAAAACGATTTTCTTGGCGTCATCGGTGATGCTGACGGTCGGCGCCGCAGTCGGGTCGATAATCTTAAGCGTCGCCGAATAGCCCTTGGCCGGATAAACCAGCGCGCGGATGCCGATCGGCGCGAGGAGCTTTGGCGTGTAACTCGAAAGGCACACGACGTAGGCATCGGCGGCGAGTACTCCTCTGCCGTTCTGCTCGTCGATGGTGTGCACCCCGCTTACCAGCCCGCCGGCGGCCTTCAGCGATTCGATCGTGACGCCATAGCGAAATGTGACTCCTCGCTTGGTCGCGAGTGCCGCCAGGGATTGCGTGAACTTTCTCGCGTCACCGGTCTCGTCGCTCGCAGTGTACGTGCCGCCGGCGATCCAGTCGCGCCGCGCCTCGAGCGAAGGCTCGATCGCGATACATTCCGCGGCCGTCTTCACTTCGCGCAGGATGCCGTATTGCCGCACCAGCGCGGCCGCTGACGCCGCGGCATCGAAGCCCTCGCGGTCGGTATAGATCTGCAGAATGCCCCGCTGCAGATCGTCGTAATGCAGCCCGGTCGCGGTGCGCAAGCTGCGCAGCACCTCTCCCGAATACTTGCTGATGGCCAGGATCTGCAGCATGTTGCGCCGGGTCCGCGACGGCAAGCACTCGACGAGGAACTGCAGGCCCCATCGCCACTGCTGGAGGTCCAGGCGCGGCCGGAACAACAGCGGCGCGTCGGCCTGCCCCAGCCACCTGAGAATCTGAAAAGGCGCCGCCGGGTTGGCCCAGGGCTCGACGTGCGAGACCGATATTTGCCCACCGTTCGCGAACGACGTTTCCAGCGCCGCCGCGGTCTGCCGCTCGACGACCGTGACGTCGTGCCCACGCTCGCGAAGAAACCAGGCGGTGGTGGTTCCGATCACGCCGGCGCCGAGGACCAGAACCTTCACGTGACGAAAAACCTACGCGTATTCCGCGACCGGCACGCAGGAGCAAAACAGATTGCGGTCGCCGTAAACATTGTCGGCGCGGCCCACCGACGGCCAGATCTTGTTCGCTTTCACGCTGGCCACCGGAAAGGCCGCCTGCTCGCGGCTGTAACCGTGCTTCCATTCGTTGGTCAGCAACGCCGCGGCGGTGTGCGGCGCATTTTTCAGCGGGTTGTCGTCGCGGTCCATCCGTCCTTCTTCGATGGCGCGAATTTCCTCGCGGATGGAGAGCATCGCGTCGACGAAGCGGTCGAGCTCGGCTTTGGATTCGCTCTCCGTCGGCTCGATCATCAGCGTTCCCGCGACGGGAAAGCTCATGGTCGGCGCGTGAAAGCCGTAATCCATCAGGCGCTTCGCGACGTCCTCGACGCTGATCTCGCTCGTCTCCTTGAGCGGTCGCAAGTCGAGAATGCATTCGTGCGCGACCAGGCCATGTCTTCCCGCGTACAGCACCGGGAAATGTGACGAGAGCCGCCGCGCAAGGTAATTGGCTGCGAGAATCGCCGACTCGGTGGCAGCTCTCAAGCCGTCGCTGCCCATCATCGTGATGTACATCCACGAGATCGGAAGGATGCTGGCGCTCCCGTACGGCGCCGCGGACACAGGGCTGATATGCTCGGGCGCCGTTTCCGGCATCTTATTTGGCAAACTCGGAAGCATTCGATGCGCCGGCAGGAACCTCGCCAGATGTGCGCCTACCGCGACCGGTCCGACGCCGGGGCCGCCACCGCCGTGCGGAATGCAAAAAGTCTTGTGCAGATTCAGGTGTGAAACGTCGGCGCCGAATTCGCCCGGCGCAGCGAGGCCGACCAGCGCATTGAGATTCGCGCCGTCGACGTAGACCTGTCCTCCGTTGGCGTGCACGATGTCGCATACCTCTTTGATGCCGACTTCGAATACGCCGTGCGTCGAAGGGTAGGTGACCATGATCGCCGCGAGATCGGCGCGATGAGCCTCGGCCTTGGCCCGCAAATCGCCAAGGTCGACGTTGCCGTCGTCGTCGCACGCGACCACGACCACCTTCATGCCCGCCATGTGCGCCGACGCAGGATTGGTGCCATGCGCCGAGGCCGGAATGAGGCACACGTTGCGCAGCGGCTCGCCTTTCGCGGCGTGATACGCCTTGATGATCAACAGCCCGGCGTACTCGCCCTGCGAGCCGGCGTTGGGTTGCAGCGAAACTGCGGCGTAGCCCGTCACCGCGCAAAGCATGCGCTCGAGCCCGCCGATCATTTCACGATAGCCGACGGTTTGGTTTGCCGGCGCGAACGGATGCAGGTACGCAAACTCGGGCCAGGTCACCGGCATCATCTCGCTGACCGCGTTGAGCTTCATGGTGCACGACCCGAGCGGAATCATCGAGCGATCGAGCGCGACATCCTTGTCCGCGAGACGCCGCAAGTACCGCATCATCTCGGTCTCCGAGTGATAGCGATTGAACGTCGGATGCGTAAGGAAGCCAGACGTGCGCTCGAGGCTCGGCGGGAGCGCATCGTCGATCGTCGCTTCGAGCGACTGGAAATCCGGAAGCGCCGTACCCTCGGACGCAAATATCGTCCACAACAGTTTGACGTCATCGCGCGTGGTCGTCTCGTCGAGGGACACGCCGACATGCGCTTCATCCACCCGGCGCAGATTCGCTCCGCGGGCCGCGGCGGCCTCGCGAATGGCGGCGGTGCGCTCTTCCGTGGCGATCGTCAGCGTGTCGAAAAATGTCGGGTTGATCACCGCAAGCCCGAGCCGCTCCAGCCCTGCCTTGAGCACGCCCGTCAGGCGATGAACGCGACGGGCGATGATCGCCAGACCATGCGGCCCGTGATAGACGGCGTACATGCTCGCCAGCACCGCGAGCAGCACCTGCGCCGTGCAGATGTTCGACGTCGCCTTTTCGCGGCGAATATGCTGTTCGCGGGTTTGCAGCGCGAGCCGGAAAGCGCTCTCGCCATTGGCATCGACGGTTACTCCAACCAGCCGACCCGGCAGGTTGCGCTTGAATTCGTCGCGGGTGGCGAGGAACGCCGCGTGCGGACCGCCAAAACCCATCGGCACGCCGAAGCGCTGGCTCGATCCGACGACGGCGTCGGCGCCCCATTCGCCAGGCGGCGTCAATAGCGTCATTGCGAGCAGGTCGGCGGCGGCGATCACCAGCGCGCCCCTGGCGTGGAGGGCGTCGGCGAGCGCGCGATAGTCGCGCACGTCGCCATTGGCGCCCGGGTATTGCAGCAGCGCGGCAAAACAATTGGCATCGGCCGCGGCAAACGCAGGGCCCACGTTAAGCGTGATGCCGAGTGGTTGCGCCCGGGTCTTGATGACGTCGATGGTCTGCGGCAGCACATCGTCCGCGACATAGATGGACATGCTCCTGCTTTTTCCCGCGCGCTGACACAGCGTCATCGCCTCCGCCGCCGCGGTCGCCTCGTCGAGCATCGACGCGTTCGCGATGGCCATCCCCGTCAGGTCGCAGACCATGGTTTGAAAGTTGAGCATGGCCTCTAGGCGGCCTTGCGAAATCTCCGGCTGGTACGGCGTGTACGCGGTGTACCAGGCGGGACTCTGAAAAACGTTGCGCAGGATCACGCCGGGCGTGTAGGTGCCGTAGTAGCCCTGACCGATGAAAGATTTGAGCACGCGATTCTTGGCCGCAAGCTGCTTCAACTCATGCAACGCCTCTTCCTCGCCCTTGGCCGGTGCGAGCGCGAGCGGGGCCTTGAGACGGATTGCGGCGGGCACGACGGCGTCGATCAAAGCCGCGCGCGTCGGATAGCCGAGGAGCTCGAGCATCGCCGCCTGCTCGTCCTCGCTGGTGCCGATGTGGCGGTCGACGAAACCGCGATGTTGCTCGAGCGCGGTGAGCGAGATTCTGGGCGCTGCCGCGGCGCCGCCGGGTTCATCCATTTTCATCGCGGTCTCAATCTTCGCCGACGGCCGCGGTATAAGCCGCCGCGTCGAGCAAGGACGCGACATCGGCGGCGTTTTCCGGCTTGAGCTTGTACAACCAATGCCCGTACGCATCGGCGTTGACCATCTCCGGCGACGCCACGATCTGCTCGTTGACGGCCGTGATTTCGCCGCCGACCGGCGCGTAGATGTCGGATGCAGCCTTCACCGATTCGACCACTGCGCATGCCTCGCCGGCTTTGACCTTGCGGCCGACGTCGGGCAGCTCGATGAACACGAGGTCGCCCAGCGCTTCCTGGGCGTGATCGGTGATCCCGATCGTCAAGGTGCCGTCCGATTCGCTGCGTATCCACTCGTGGCTGGCGGTGTATTTGAGTTGGGTTGGAACGTTCATTGCGGTTTCTCCTTTTGGCTCAGGCGAGCAGGCTCTTGCCGTGACGCACGAAGGGTGGTTTCACCACGCGAGCGGCAAGCGCCTTGCCGCGGACTTCCACGTGCGCCTCCTCGCCTGCGACGACGCCGGCGGGCAGCCTCGCCAGCGCAATCGACGCGCCAAGGGTCGGCGAAAATGTACCGCTGGTGATTTCGCCCTCGCCAGATCGAGTCATTACCTTCTGATGAGCGCGCAGCACGCCACCCTTGTCCTCCAGCAGCAATCCGGTCAGTTGCCGCGTGGGCGCACGCGCGAGCAGCGCGGACTTGCCGACGAAGTCGCGCGGGCTTGCCAGATCGACGGTCCACGCGAGACCAGACTCCAGCGGATCGACCGTCTCGTCCATGTCCTGCCCGTAAAGATTCATTCCCGCTTCCAGCCGCAGGGTGTCGCGCGCGCCTAGGCCGCAGGGCTTGACGCCCGCGGCGGCCAGCAGCTGCCAGAATTCGGCCGCGCGCGTTGCCGGCAAAATGACTTCGAAGCCATCTTCGCCCGTGTACCCGGTGCGGGCGATGAAATACTCGCCAACCTCGGCGGCCATGAATGGTTTCAGCGGCTCGGTCGCCGCTTTTGCGTCAGGGGTCAAATGTTGCAGCACCGCCCAAACGCGTTCGCGCGCGCGCGGTCCTTGCACCGCGATCATCGCCAAGTTGCGCCGCGGCGTGAGCTTGACGTTTGCTCCGTGCTCGTCAATCAGGGAACGAAACCACGCCACGTCCTTGTCGGCAGTTGCCGCGTTAACGACGATGCGAAACCAGCTTTCGCTCAAGAAATAGACGATCAGGTCGTCGAGCACGCCGCCGTCGGGCTTGAGCAGGCACGAATACAGCGCCTTTCCCGCCACGGTCAGCTTGTCGACGTTGTTGGCGAGCGCGTAGCGCAGAAAATCGCGAGGTCCGTCATTTGCGTTCTTATTTGCGCTCTTATTTGCGTCCGCTCGCTCGAGGTCGACCGCAAGCATGTGCGAGACGTCGAACATGCCCGCGTCACGGCGCACGGCATGGTGCTCCTCGATCTGCGAGCCGTAGCTGACGGGCATGTCCCAGCCGCCGAAATCGACCATCTTTGCGCCGGCGGCGCGGTGCACGGCATTGAGTGGAGTCTGCTTTAGCAAGACATCTCCCAGGCGACAAACAAGGGCGAAGCCACTGGCTCTGCTTCGCCCCGTCTGTCCTTTTACCTGAGAGATTGCGGCGCGCATCGCGACGATGCCGCACCGGTGCCCCTTCGGTGGACTGTTCGACTTCTCGCCGATCAGCCGCTCTCCAGATGGTTTGTTGCGGCCCGCGCAGTCCTTTTTGCCTGAGCGATTGCGGGAGTTACGCCTTCGGCGGCAGCGCACACCTACATCGCGGCTGCACTCTCCTGCACGGGTGCGCCAAGCTTACCGGCGCGGGTAGCGCTTGTCAAAACCCAAGCAATGCGCCATGACTCACCGCTATCGCTTGGTAATTGTTTCAGCGCCGCTTTTCGCACGCGGGAGACTGTTCGCGCGCGCTTAACGCCAATCGCAAATGTCGGCGCGCTTTGTAGTTGCGGCGGAGGCGCGCCTACCTTTGCAGGATCAGAATCCAGCTGACGAGGTCCTTGATGTCGGCGTCCGGGACATGGGCATTGGGCGGCATCGGGACCTGGCCCCAAACGCCCACGCCGCCCTTCTTGACCTTATCGGAGAGTTTCGCGAGCGCATCCTTGCGCCCTGGTACTTGGCGGCGACATCCTGATACGACGGGCCGATCACTTTCTTATCGACCGCATGGGCACGCCGCGCAGCCGTTCTTTTTCATCATCGCGTCCGCCGAGGTGTTGTCGAGCGCGGCGTGAGCCGCTTGCGCGACGAACAGAGCCGCGATGGAGAAAATGCTATGCGAAACCGAATGACGGGTCATACAACCTCCGGTACGTGTGTGATGGAATCATCGAGAAAAACTTGAAAACCGGCCGCCATGGTACCGGAGCACAAATAGGCTTGAACGAATGAGTCGTCAAAGAGCGCCCTGAATCGCGGCTTCGAGCGCAGCGAGCGAGTGAATCGGCGGCAGGCACGTCGTGCCGCGGCAGACCCACGCCGTCGCAGATCCTTGGCCTGCATCCGCTTCGTGCGGTTTGGAAAGCGTACCAGGCAACGACGCTTGGGCCGATAAATCGAGCGTTTGGACGGCCGGCCGATAGCCGCGTTCGACCGCGCGCTGCCAGGCCATGCAGGTGGCGGCGGCGCCGCGAAGCAATACGGTCGTCGGCGGCGTGGTGCATCCATCGAGGGCGACGAGGAGCGACGCGAAACCGGTCGGCTCGTTCTCAAGCTCGCGAGCAAAGGCTCGGACCGTCCGCTCCGCTGCGTCGAGATAACGAGGCTCCGAGAGCCAGTGACCGAGCGTCGTCAAGGCCTGTGCTGCGATTCCATTCCCGGCCGGCGTCGCATTGTCGTGACCGGGCTTGGGGCGGTGAATGAGCGCTTCGTGATCGTGGCTGGTGAAAAAAAACCCGCCGCCGCCCGGATCCTCGAATCGCGCGAGCAGCGAATCGGCGAGCTCGGTGGCCCAATCGAGATCGCGTGGCTCAAACGAGCTCTGCATCAGCTCGATCAGCGCCGCGAGCATGAACGCGTGATCGTCCAGATAGGCGTTGAGGTGCGCTCGCCCATCCTTGTAGGTCGCCAGCAGCTTGCCGTCGCGCCACATCGTCGCGCGGATGAAATCGGCGGCCTCTCGCGCCGCGGCAAGCCATGCCGGCTGGTCGAATATACGCCCGGCTCGGGCGAGCGCCCCGAGCATCAGCGCATTCCACGAGGTAAGCAGCTTGTCGTCGCGGCCGGGCCGCACGCGCAGAGCCCGTACCGCGAGCAGCTTGGCGCGCGCGCGGTCGATGCGAGCCTCGACGTCGGGAAGTGCTATCGACAGCGTGCGGGCCACGTCGGTGAGGGGGGAAACCACCCGCAGGTGCCACGTTTCGTGCTCGAAATTCGGCGGACCATCGAGGCCCCAATGCGCGACCGCGACGACGTATTCGTCACCGTTGAGCAACGCCCGTATCTCGTCCGTCGTCCACACATAAAACTTTCCCTCCTCGTGCTCGCTGTCGGCGTCCAGGCTCGAATAAAAGCCTTTTTCCGGTGAGCGCATCTCGGTGAGGAGCCAGCCGACGATGCCCTTCGCGGTGCGGGCGAAGCCTTCTGCCCCCGTTGCCCGCCACGCGTCGGCGTAGAGCGAGAGCAGCGCCGCGTTGTCGTAGAGCATTTTTTCGAAATGCGGGATGGTCCATTCGCCGTCGACGCTGTAGCGACAGAAGCCGCCCGCCAACTGGTCGTAGATCCCGCCATCGGCCATGTGTGCCAGCGAGACTTCGACGATCTCGCGCGAGCGCGGATCGTTTTGCAGCGCGTAGTGGCGCAGACATAGGTCGAGCTCGGTTGCATGCGGAAATTTCGGCGCCGCGCCAAAGCCGCCGTACACCGGATCGAACGATCTCGACAGCGCCGAGATCGCGCGTTCGGTTGCATTCGCCGGCAAGTCTTTCGCGGCGTCCGGCGGATCGGGATTGGTCATTCGCAGCGCGGAGAGCAGCCGCGCGTTCTGCTCCGCGATCGCGCTCCCCTGCTCGCGATATGCGCTGGCGACCTTGGGCAGGAGATCGGCAAAGCCGATGAGCCCATAGCGAGACGTCTTCGGAAAATAGGTTCCGCCAAAGAACGGTTCCTGCTCGGGTGTCAGGAACATCGTCAGCGGCCAACCACCGCTTCTGCGGGTCAGCATGGCGTGGGCCGACTGGTAGATCTGGTCGAGGTCCGGTCGCTCCTCGCGATCGACCTTGACGTTGACGAACAGGCCGTTCATCAACTCTGCGACCGACGGGTCCTCGAATGACTCATGCGCCATGACATGGCACCAATGGCACGCCGAGTAACCGATCGACAGCAATATCGGCCGGTTCTCGCGCTTGGCGCGCGCCAGGGCTTCATCACCCCAGGGGTACCAGTCAACCGGATTGGCGGCGTGCTGCTGCAGATACGGGCTCGTTTCGCCCGCAAGTCGATTCATGAACCGGCAGGGTTAGTGGCCTGTAACGTCCGATTCGGTAC
>JRHI01000527.1_pt1 | contig 40668 bp, 37 predicted proteins | sample 215371 | NCBI WGS metagenome assembly JRHI01 (sample SAMN02929681, study PRJNA255918) | sediment metagenome | biome: cave system; feature: Ice Cave; material: Sediment; isolation source: sediment from deep within a dark volcanic ice cave with no known source of... ... | reverse complement strand
GTGCTCGGTATGGCGCACCGCGGTCGTCTGGCGACGATCGCGCACGTCGTTAATCGTCCCTACGAAGAGATTCTCGCCGAGTTCGAAGCGGCGAGTTCGCGTGGCGAACGAACCGGAGACGATGTCACGGGTGACGTAAAATACCATCACGGTGCCGCCGGTACGTACGATTCGGCAAACGGTCCCATCGCCGTTATTCTCGCCAATAATCCGAGCCATCTCGAAGCCGTCGACGCTGTCGTGGAAGGCCGTACGCGAGCGCTCCAAACGAATCGCGCGACACCTGCCGCGACGCTGGAAATCGGTCGGGCCGCGCCGATTCTCATCCACGGCGATGCCGCCTTTAGCGCACAAGGCGTGGTCGCGGAAGTCTTCAATTTGCAAGCGCTCGAAGGCTATGCGACGGGCGGCACGATTCATATCATATCCAACAATCAGGTCGGTTTCACGACCGATCCTCGCGACGCGCGTTCGACTCGTTACGCATCGGATCTCGCGAAAGGCTTCGACGTTCCGATCGTCCACGCGAACGCCGACGACGTCGATGTTTGCATCGCTGCCGTCMACCTCGCGATCGATTTTCGCCGCCGCTTCGGACACGACATCATCATCGATCTTATCGGCTATCGCCGCTTCGGTCATAACGAAACGGACGAACCGGCGTACACGCAGCCCGATATGTACGAACGCATCAAGACACACCCCACCGTGCGAGAACTCTACGCGCAGAAATTGATCGCGCAGGGCGTCGCGACGGCCGAGGAGGCGAACGCCTTGCTTGCAAGCGCGACGGCGCGTTTGGCGGACGCACATCAGAACGTGAAGACGGGAGCCTGGCCGCGGGAGATCGGGCTGCACGCGGCGCACGGCGATGCCGGGCTCCCCACGAACGGCATGAAGATCGAACGCGAGAAACTGCTCGCGTGGAACGACGAACTCATAGCGGTTCCGCAAACCTTCACGGTCCATCCCAAACTCGCGCGGCAACTCGAACGCCGGCGCTCCGCCTTTGCGGCCGAAGGCGAAGCCGATTGGGGCCTGGGCGAGGCTCTCGCATTCGCATCGCTTCTCGCGGAAGGGACGCCCGTTCGGCTGACGGGACAAGATTCGCAGCGTGGCACGTTCTCGCACCGACACAGCGTCTATCACGACGCGAAGAACAACCAGACCTATACACCGATCGCACACCTCTCGGGTGCGCGGGCGAGCTTCGAAGTCTATAATAGTCCGCTCTCGGAATACGCGTGCCTCGGATTCGAATACGGCTATGCCGTCGAGGCGCCGAACGCGCTCGTTCTGTGGGAGGCGCAATTCGGCGACTTCAACAACGGCGCCCAGATCGTCATCGATCAATTCATTGCCGCCGGACAAGCGAAATGGGGCGAGACGTCGCGCCTCGTTCTCCTGCTGCCTCACGGGTATGAGGGTGCGGGTCCCGAACATTCGAGCGCGCGTATCGAACGCTTTTTGCAGTTGTCTTCGGAAGGCAGCATGCAAGTGGCGAACTGCTCGACGGCTGCCCAGTACTTCCACCTGCTCCGGCTACAGGCGCGTCAAACGCGCGCTCTACCGCTCGTAATCTTTACGCCGAAGAGTCTGCTGCGGCGCAAGGCGGCATCGGGACATCTCGACGAGCTCGCGGACGGGGCGTTCCACCCGGTCCTTGACGATGCGAAGTATGCCGCCGATCGGGCTGCGGTGGAACGTATCGTGCTCTGCTCGGGAAAGATCTATTACGATATTCTCGACCACGCCGACTACGCGAAGGCTGCCAAGACGGCGGTCATACGCGTCGAGTTGCTCTCGCCGCTCCCGCTGCAAGAGATCGTGCAGACGCTCGAAGCGTATCCAAACGTGAAGTATATCGTTTGGGCGCAGGAAGAACCGAAAAATATGGGCGCGCGCGCACACGTGAGGCGCCGCATCTTCGATCGGCTTCCCAACGGCATCTTGGACCTCGACTATATCGGACGCCCCTATCGTGCGAGCCCATCGGAAGGCTACGGCGGCGCGCACGCCCTCGAACAAGATCGCATCGTCCGCGCAGCCCTCGCGGAAACGTAGCGACCTCGCCGATGTCCCACGTACGTTGCAACGTGCGCCGCACCGACGCGGGATGCCGCTTACGAAAGAGACGAAGTCCTCACGAACTCGCGTGACATGAAAGAGTGCGCCATGCATCTCGAACCGTATTTGTTTTTCGACGGTAACTGCGAGGAAGCGCTGAAGTTCTACGCCGAGGTGTTCGGCGGTGAGATTGCGGCCCTCAATCGTTTCGAAGGTTCACCGATGGGGGATGCGATGCCGCCCGAGCATCGCAATCGCGTCATGCACGCAAGCTTCGTTTCGCCGACGTTGCGTTTTATGGCGTCGGACGGAAATCGCGCGGCGGAAAGCTCGGGAAGCCGTATTTCGCTGTCGCTCTCGTCGAAGGACGTTCCCGAATCGCAACACGTATTCGACGCCCTCGCGGCCGGCGGTACGATCGCGATGCCGTTCGCGAAAACATTTTGGGGTGCGATGTTCGGCATAATCACGGACCGCTACGGCATCGACTGGATGGTCAACTGCGAACTTTGAGGTGCGTCGGTTTTCCCGGGCGACTGCTCTTTTTAGATCGATGGTAACGCTACGGCGAGACCTCGTAAAGAGCCATGCACGAGCGGCGTTAGCGGGTTGCGGCGATCCCCGCGAGGATGAATGCGTCGTTAAATGCGACTTCCTTGAGGTTATCGTAGCGCCCTGACGCCCCGCCGTGGCCGGCGCCGAAGTTAACGGCGAGCAATAACGGGTTCGTATCGGTTTTCAGCGTGCGGAGTTTAGCAATCAATTTCGCGCCCTCCCAATACGGCACTTGGCTGTCGTTGACGGAAACCTTCACGAGCATCGACGGATACGCTCGCGCTTCCAGATTGTCGTACGGCGAGTAACGCAGCATGTAATCGTAGTCGGCTTTGACGTTCGGATCGCCCCATTCCAAATACTCACTCGTCGTGAGCGGCAACGAGGCATCGAGCATGGTATTCATGACGTCGACGAACGGCACTTGCGAGACCACCGCCGCAAAGAGCTCGGGACGCATGTTCGCAACGGCGCCCACCAGGAGCCCGCCGGCACTGCCGCCTTGGATCGCGAGGTGCTCGGCCGACGTATATTTCGCAGCTATGAGGTATTCCGCGCAGTCGATAAAATCGGTAAAAGTGTTGAGTTTTTCTTGCAAGTGGCCAGATGTCCGCCACTTCTCCCCGAGCTCCCCACCGCCACGAATGTGCGCGATCGCGTACACGATGCCTCGGTCGAGCAGCACCAGACGCGCGGGCGAGAACATCGGATCCATGGAGAGGCCGTACGAGCCATACGCATACAGCAATAACGGCGCGGAGCCGTCGAGCTCGACGTCTTTGCGATAGACGAGTGAGATTGGAATGTGCGTCCCATCTTGGGCGGTCGCGTGTTTGAGTTCCGTCGAATACGCGCTTCGATCGTAATTCGGTACTTCGGTCTCTTTGAGCAGCGTGCGTTCGCCCGTTGCCATATCGAGATCGTAAACCGAACTCGGCGTCACCAGCGACGTGTACGTGAAGCGGAACGTGGCCGTATTGAATTCGGGATTCGCGGCGGCCGAAACGCTATGCACCGTTTCGCCGAGTGCGACTGGCTTGAGGACGTTGGTTGCTAGGTCCAGTATTTCGAGATTGCCGAAGCCGCCGCTGCGGCCGTCGAGCACGGCGTATTTCTCGAACATCGAGATGTCGTCGAGGTGCACGCCCGCACGTTCGGCGACGATTTCATTCCAATTCTCCTCCTGCGGCGATTCCTCGGGCGCGGTGACGAGCCTAAAATCGTCGGCATTGCGATTGGTGAGAATGTAGAAGACGTTGCCGTGGTGTTCGATGCTCGAGCGATGGCCTTCGCTACGCGGGATGACGAGGCCGAGCTCGCTTGCGGGATCGCTCGCGCGAAGCGCGCGCCACTCGGTCGTCGATTTGCTGAATGCACCGAGAAAAACGTACGAGCGATCGTTCGAGCGCAGCGTGCCGATGTCGTAGCGATCGTCCTTTTCTTCGTAGAGCAGCGTCGAACCGGTCTCCCCGAGCGTATGACGCCAGAACCGGTCGTGGCGCTTGCTGACGTCATCCTCGGTCGTATAGAAGAATGTCGCGTTGTCGGCGGCCCAGGCGACGTCGCCGACGCGCGGAATCGCTTCGGCAAAATTTTCACCGGTGCGGAGGTCTTTGACGTACAATGTGTATTGGCGATAGCCCGTGGTATCGAGGGAGTACGCGAGCAAATTGCCGTCGTCGCTGATTTGGTACGAGCCCAGACCCAAGTAATCGTGACCGGCGGCTAGCGTGTTGAGCTCCAGCGTTATCTCTTCGGGCGCGTCGAGGGTGCGGTGCTTACGAGCATAGATAGAATACTGCTTGCCCTCTTGCGTCCGCGAATAATAAAGGTATTCACCCCGGCGATACGGCACGCTCAAATCGGTTTGTTTGATGTGGGAGAGAATCTCATCGTAGAGCTTGGCCTGTAGCGCTTCCGTCGGTTTCATGACGGCATCCGTATAAGCGCCTTCGGCACGCAGGTAAGCATCCACGGCAGCGCTCGATTTCTCGCGCAGCCAGAAATAATCGTCGTGGCGGATAGAGCCGTGCAGCTGCGAGGTGTGGGGCACCTTCGCGGCCACCGGCGGCGCGCCGTCGCTGGGATCGAGCCCAAAGATCGGGGCCGAAGGCGGGACCGAAACAGATGACATGGCGGAAGCTTTCGAGATCGGGTGCCGGAAATCAGGCGAGCGGCACGTACGACGCGGCGAGACGGCTCTGGGCGATCTTTTGGATGCCGTTTTTCCCGAAGCGCTCGAAATGCGGCGTAGCGCGATGCGCCTCCAGCGCGGCCTCGTCGTCGTACCGTTCGTAAATGAGGAAAACTCGCGGATCGTCGGTTGACCGGTTTACGTCGTATGCGCGGCAACCGGGTTCCTGGCGCGATGCAGAGATCAGCTCGCGCAGGTAGTTTTCCGCTTCGGCTTCGTGCCCGGCGCGAATGACATACGTTACGGCAAGGACGATCATGGGCATCGACTTTCCTCCGTCACGCTACGATGGGAACGGAGGACCTTCCGTCGGCCCTTGCCGCGTGTTAGCCGCCGGATTCAATCTCCGAAACCACCCGATCGGCGTGATACACCGTCCGCAACCCCGCTAGTATCGCGCGGCTGTCTAGCGCCACCGCCCGGTTAACGCGAGCGTCGTACCCGAACGCGCCCCCGAGCGAGAAGATGTTGCCGTCGAAGATCAAGCCGACGAGGTCGCCGGCTTTATCGACCACGGGGCTTCCGGAATTCCCGCCGATTATGTCGTTCGTGCTGGAGAAGTTCATCGCCGTGTTCGAGTCCAGCGACGCTTTGGCGGCAAGCCACGATTGCGGTAAGGCGTACGGCTCGCTACCCGTCGCGCGATTGTAAAGTCCGCCGACCGTGGTATAGGGCGTAACCGCGTCGCCGTTCGCGTCGGTAAATCCCTTGACCGTTCCGTAGCTCAGCCGCGCGGTGAACGTCGCATCCGGATACACGCTCGTACCGAGAATGGCGAAACGCGCGCGCGCCAACGCCTCCGAGAGCTTATTCTCGGGCGACGTCACCTCGTCTTCGTATTGCTTGCGGACGCTGCGCGCTTGCGCATCGACCGACGCGACAAATCGAATCATCGTATCCTGCGATGCATCGACTGCCGCCGTGCCGCCGTCGTACAGCGCTTTGCGCGCGGCTACGTCGCCCAGCTTCGTGCCGGCGATGAGATCGTGCGCCCACCGCGCGGGCGATTTCGTACCGAGCACCTGCTTAACGAACGGATCGTCCGCGCCGAGATCTTCTCGCGTCTTCTTGGCCCAGAAATTGAACATCAGTTCTTCGGGTCCGGGATACACCGGAATCGGCGCTAGCAGCTGTTGCGGCAGCGTGACGAGCCGCGCGTCGCCGTATTCGGGAAGACGCTTCGCTTCGGGCTTCGCTTTTTCGACCGGGTAACGCACGAGGGTGCGTGCCCAGCGGAACAGATCGGTAAACGGACCCTCCGCGATAGCGACGTAGCGCGTTGCAAGCTGCGCTTTGCGTAGCTGGACGGCTGCGAGTTTGTCCCAGTCCCCGCCGACGGTCTTTTGCAGCGCGGGGCGCCTTGCAACTGCGGCGCGGAAGGCGCGCTCCTGGGCAACCTTGCGTCCGAAAAACACGGGATCGAAAAGCGCCTGCTGCTCGCCGGTGATCGCTTTAAAGGAGTTCTCGATGAAGAAGAGCGTCTCGTTCGTCTCGCGCTGCTGCTCGGCGCCCTGCGTCTGATACTCTTCGAGCAAGCCGCGCAGTTCCGCAAGCGCGGGAAGGATATGCGGGTCCGCTTGGTCGCGGATGGAGGTGAGTTGCGAGACGCTCAGCAGGCGCTGCGTCGAACCGGGGTTCCCCGAAACGAACACGAGATCCGCGGGCTTCGAGCCGGCTTTGCTCCAGTGTAAGTATTCGGGCGTCGCCGCGGCTTTGTCTCCCTCGTACGCGCGTACGAAAGAAACGTCAAAATCATAGCGCGGAAAATTGAAATTGTCCGGATCGCCGCCGAACTGTGCGACGCCGAACTCCGGGGCGAAGACCAGCCGCACGTCGGTATAGCGCTTATAGTGATAGAGATCGTAGGTTCCGCCGTGATAGAGCGAAACGACATCGCAACGAATGGCTTCGGTTTTGCCGCAACTCGAGGAGAGTTTCGCTTCCGCGGTCTGCAACGAATCGAGAAACGCGCGACCGGATTTTCCAGCCGTTGCCGAGCGGACGGTCGCCGTTACGTCATCGACGGCGTCGAGCCGGTCGAGTTCGAAACCGGGACACTTTACTTCGTCCTCGGCGCGCTTGGCGTAGAAACCGGCCTCCACCAGATTTTTCTGTTGGGTCGAAAGCTGTTCGACGCATCCGACTGCGCAATGATGGTTCGTCATCACCAGGCCCTGCGGCGAAACGAACGATGCAGAGCATCCGCCCGCGATGCGCGCGCTGCTCTCGCGAACGTGATTCAGGAAGCTCTTGCTTGGCGTGAAGCCATAGGCAGCCGTGACTTTGGCGGTTGGGAATGCATCGAAGGTCCACATACCTTCGTCGGCTCGCACGGGTACGCACGTAGCGACAAACGCGATCATCGAGATGGCGGCAAGTAAGTTCTTCACGAGCGTGGTTTTTCTGCGCTCACTCCCATAAACCCGGTGGCGTCTATCGCAGATCTTTACGAAAAGCGCATCAACGCGTGCGGATTTCTCGAGAGGAAAATCCGCTGCCGCAGCGGCGGCCGCGCCGCTACGTGGGCGAAATGGAGCAGCGATGTTATGTAGCGAACATCTGGCGGTCATCTTCCTCCAGCACGTCGAGGGAGAGGACGAGGTCGGGTCGATCGGCGAGGAATGGGTATCCCGCAATTGCGGCGTTCCGGTCGCCGTTCTTGGGCCGGCGCTCGAGTACGTATTCGTGCCACGCTTCGATGCTGCCCGGCTTCGCCTGTTGCGCCACATACTGCGCGACGTCGTCGTCGCTGTTGGCTTTGCGAACGACGTCGGTGATGTCGGATTGCGGAATGCCCAGCATCTCGAGCATGGTTTCCGTAAAGCCGGAAATCGCGTAGAGGCCAAGATGTCCGCCGGGTAGCGTCGCGCGCAACTTATCGATCGAGCGCGGCAAGAAGAGAATTCCCGCGAGTTCGGCCCGCGGGCGGCGCGGCGGCGCTTTGCGTAAATCGAGCGGCCCCATTACGCGCCTACATACGTCGGGGTACCGCCGGCTTGCGCGACGGCGTCGGCGATCATCTCTTCCGCTATCGCCGCATTTTGCCAGCGCGCTTGCGCCTCGGGGGCCAGCGTGTCGATCGGATCGAAATACACGAAGTGTGCTCCCGGTTTGACGCTCGGTGCTGAATAGACCACGATTCCATTGACGCGGTCGTAGTAATCGAAGCTGTGGACGTCGCGTTTACCGCCGCCGCCCGGGGCGTCGCATACGAACGTCGGTGTGTTAAACCCGGCGGTCGATCCGCGCACGAATTTCTCGACGTCGAGCCCGGTCTGCACGCTCGTGCGCAGATCTTCCACGCCTTTGACGAGATCGTGCATGTACACGTAATACGGGTGTACGTTGAGGTAGCCCAGGCGCTTCACGAGCAGCTGCATCGTTACCGGATCGTCGTTGACGCCGCGAATCAGGACGCTCTGGTTGCGCGCGGTGATGCCGCGTTCGAAGAGCAGGTTCATCGCCTTTTGCGTGATCCAGCTAACTTCATTGGGTGAATTGAAGTGCGTGTGGATGACGACTTCCTTGCCGAGTTTGCGGCCTTTCTCGACGACTGCGGTTATCGCATCGATCCACGGGTGGTCGGTGAGGATCTTCATCGGCATGACGGCGGGCCCTTTGGTCGCAAAGCGCATGCGCCGCACGTGCGGAATGGCAAGCAGCGCGTCGCCGATCGCCGTGATGTTTTTCGCAGCGAGCTGATACGTGTCGCCGCCGGAGATCACGATATCTTCGAGTTCTGGACGCGAGGCGATGTACGCGAATGCGTCCTGCCACTGCTTCGGCGTTTTCGCGAGCGAGACTTTTTCGACGACGTCTGTATCGGAACCGATCGCATACGAACGCGTGCAAAAGCGGCAGTATACGGGACACACGGTAAGCGGTAGGAATAATGCTTTATCGACGTAGCGGTGCGTGAGGCCCGGAACGGGCGAGTCTTCGAGTTCGTGTAAGGAGTCGAGCGTCAGACGCGGGTGGTCGGCGCGCAGCTTCGATGCCAGCGGAATGAACTGCGTGCGAATCGGATCGTTATACGGCCGCGACCAATCGATCGAAGCGATCATGTACGGCGAAACCCGCACGGCCATCGGCGCACGCCGAAAGCCTTCGCGCACGTCGCCATAGAATGACGGATCCACGAGGTCTTTGACGGCTTCGAGCAATTCGTCGGGCGATTTGATCGAATTCTGTCCCTGCCAAATATGATCGAGGAACGTGGCCTCGTCGATTTCGCGATACTTCGGAATTGCGTGCCAGAATTCGCCCTGCCGGACGTTGCGATGTTCGAAGGCGTCGGGGCCGGCGGCCGGCTTGAGGTGACGCTCGCGTGCGATGGTTTCCATGACTCTCCGTTAAACCCGATGTGGGGCGAGCGGTGGCGCGGGGTCTGCGCCGTAACGCTCGATGAAATAGGTGCGCAGCGCAGGATGATCACGCAGCGTCTGCAGAGCGACGGCGGCATGTCCCCTCGCGTAGCCGTTGCCGACGATCATCGTGACGTCCTTACCGACGCCTTCGGCACCGAGTGCAGCCGCCGTGAACGACGTGCTCATCGAGAAGAAGTACACCGTCCCGTCGTCTCTGGTAAGGAGAATCGATGAAAGTTCGGTGCCCGCGACGTTGACGCAGTTAATCGTCACGTCCGCCAAAAGCGGCAGCGTCTCCGGCACGGCTGCGAGGATCGCGAGCGTGTCGCGCGCGTCGGCCTCGACGAACGCGTCGACGTAGCCGTTTTCGAGCAGCAGGCGGGCTCCCGCCGTGTTGCGATCGGGCGCGATTCCAACGACGCGTCCCATGGGACCGGTGCGGTCGCGCGCCGCGACGCAGGCGAGCATCCCCGATTTACCGTCGGCGCCGAGGACCGCGACCGTGTGGCCGGGTCGTACGAGCCGTCGCACTTGTGCCGGCGCACCGGCGACGTCCAGAACGGCGAGCGTGACGTCGTCGGGAATATCGTCCGGCAATTTCGCATAGAGGCCGCTTGCGAAGAGCACGGCCGTGCCGCGCATCCAGACGCGGCCCGTGGTCATGTCGATGCGTTCGATTGCGTCAATGTGCAGGGGTGTCAGCGTGAGCGAGACGAGCGACGCGATGCGATCTCCGGCATCCAAAACGTGCGTTGCGCGTAACGCAGCGCCCACGGCGCGGACGCTCCCAATGAACATCCCGCCGCTTCCGGTTACGGCGTTGTGCACTTTGCCGCGCTCGGCGACGAGTTCCCGGATGTGCGCGGCGACGCGCGTGGGATCCGCGTCGTTTGCCGCGGCGATCTGCCGGAAGGAGGCCGAGTCGATGTTGAGCGCCTCAACGTCGCACAGTATCTCGTTCTCGTACGCGACGGGCGTTGCGTCAAGCTTCCAGGCTGCTTGCGGAAGACTGCCGGCGGGCGCGAGAACGCGGTGCGTGCCGAGGCGGCAGAGTGGAAGTGCGGTTTTCACGCCGTATTTCCGACGGCGCGCAGGTGCGAACCCGCGGGCGCGCCGTCCCCGAGCGCGATACCGTCGCGTTCGAACGGCGTCGAAAGCACGATCGTGGTTTTCGTCCGTCCGATCCCCGGCACGGATTTGAGACGCGAGAGAAAATCGTCGAGGTGGGCGGTCGAGCGCGTCAAAACTTTGAGCACGAACGATTCTTCGCCCGCGACACTGTGAATTTCACTGATCTCCGGCAGCGCCGAAACCGACGCGTGGAAGCGCTCGTAGTCGACGTCGGGGGTCGTGTAGGCGCTCACGAATGCCGCCAGTCCGAAACCGAGCCGCCGTGCGTCGAGCCGCGCGGAGTAGCCGCGGATGAAGCCACGCGCCTCCAGCCGTTTCACGCGGTCGTGCACGGCCGGCGCCTTGAGGCCCACGAGTGACCCAAGCTCGGCAAACGTGGCCCGGGCGTTGCCCTGCAATGCCGCGAGAAGACGGAGATCGAGTTGGTCGAGCTCGTTTTCGAACAAGCGGTGGCTCCTATTGCGATCGTGGGGGCGAATCATTCGGCTGATCAGTATAACTCACCCGGTCCATTCGGGGCAAGTGCCTGCAAGCCGATTCCTGTCCTGGCCCCAAGCGAAGCGGAATGCGTCGCGAAGACATTCGCGCGCCGGGAGGCTAGACGCCTTAGCCAGGGCGAACGCGCCGAAACGTGGAGACGATGCGCGTGCGCTGCTGCGTTGCGGGCGGCGGTCCAGCGGGGATGATGCTCGGGTATCTCCTGGCGCGCGCGGGCATCGACGTAGTGGTCCTCGAGAAGCACGCCGACTTTCTGCGCGACTTCCGCGGCGACACCGTGCACCCGTCGACGCTCGAACTGATGTCGGAGCTCGGGCTGCTCGACGAGTTTCTGAAGCGCCCGCACCAGGAGGTGGCGCAGCTGACCGGGATTGTCGGCGGGACGGCCGTACCGGTCGCCGACTTCTCGCACCTGCGCACGCGCTGCAAGTTCATCGTGTTGATGCCGCAGTGGGATTTTTTGAATTTTCTCGCGGAGAGCGGGGGCCGCTATCCGCCGTTTCGGCTCCTCATGCGCGCGGAGGTCACCGACCTGATCGACGCCGGCGATCGCATATCTGGCTTGCGCGCGACCACCCCGGATGGCCCCGTGGACATTCAGGCCGACCTCGTCGTCGGCGCGGACGGCCGGCATTCGACGGTGCGCGCTCGCGCGGGACTGCACGTGCACGATCTGGGCGCACCGATCGACGTGCTGTGGATGCGCCTGCCAAAGCGTCCCGGCGATCTGGGCGGCGCCGCGCTCGGCCGGTTCGACGCCGGCCGCATCCTGATCACGCTCGATCGCGGCGACTACTGGCAGTGCGCGTCCGTCATCCCCAAGGGCGGCTTCGACGCGTTGCGCGCGCGTGGTCTGCAAGCGCTGCGCGACGACGTGGCGGCGATCGCGCCGGAGCTGGGCGATCGCGTCGAGGCGCTGCGCAGCTGGGATGACGTGAAGCTGCTTACCGTGACCGTCGACCGGCTGCGCGAATGGTACCGGCCGGGCTTGTTGTGCATCGGCGACGCCGCGCACGCGATGTCGCCGATCGGCGGCGTCGGCATCAACCTCGCGATCCAGGACGCCGTCGCGGCGGCCAACATCCTCGCCGAACCGCTGCGCGCCGGGACGCTCGCGTTGCGCGATCTCGCCGCCGTGCAGCGCCGGCGGATGCTGCCGATTCGGCTCACGCAAGCGATGCAGGTATTCGTTGCGAACCGCGTGATCACCGGCGTGCTGCGCAGCGCGAAGCCGACGACCGTCCCGTTACCGCTGCGGCTGCTGCGGGCGTTGCCGTACCTGCGGCGAATTCCGGCGCGCCTTATCGGCGTCGGTTTCCGCCCCGAGCACGTGCGCACGCCGGAGGTCGTTACGCGGGCATCCGCCTAACGCGCGCGATCCCGGTTCGTCCGCGAGCGCGTCATCGCCGGTACCCCTTTCGAGAATCGCTCTGCCCGTAAGGAAGACGGCCTTTTAGCAGAGGGCGGCTCACCGATAGAAAGACTGTCTACGCGCGCATGTTTTGCCGCGGCCATGTTGGCTCTCGCGGTGAGGTGCCGACTTCGGCGGGCAGCTTCGCATGCGCATGTCGGCTATGTGTTCGCGTCGGAAGTCTAGGTCCCAGCTCCGGGATGGCGGATAACGTGATCGGGTCCAAGTTGGACTCATTGCGCGCAACCGGCCCTAAACCGGCGCCTCAAATATTTCGCTCTCGGCCATGGTTACCCAGAAGTTACTCCTTGCGGCGTGCGTGCGAGCTCGCATATGATCGCGGCGTGCAGAAGCGAGTTCGAACCCTGGCGACATTGCTCGTGGTCTGCGCGCTCTTTGCTCCCCTTCACGGACTCGCGCAGACGCGCGACGGTCAACACGATTTCGACTTCAACTTCGGTACGTGGCGGACACACATCAAGCGCCTACAACATCCGCTTACACGCACCACGGCCTGGGTTGACTATAGCGGCAAGGTGACGGTTCGCAAAGTGTGGGGCGGCAGTGCGAGCCTCGAGGAAATCGAGGCCGACGGGCCGGGTCATCTCGAAATCATGAATCTGCGGATGTATGATCCAAAATCGCATCAATGGAGTCTTAACGGCGCCGGCAGCGGCGACGGAATGGTGGGGTCGCCGATGTACGGCGACTTCAGGAATGGCCGAGGCGTGTTCTACGACCAAGAGCCGTTCAACGGACGTACGGTCCTGGTACGCCAGATCTTTTCGGATATCACCGCACGCGCGTACTCCTTCGAACAAGCGTACTCAAACGATGGCGGAACGACGTGGCAGCCCAACTTCGTTGCTCATCTGACGCGCCTTAGCGCTTTGGCTCCGTCCGAAGGAGCGCTGTCGATTGCCGATACATCGCACGATTTCGACTTCGATTACGGCACGTGGATGACGCACATCAAGTCGCTCCATCAAGCGGCCGACGGCTCGAAGACGTGGAATGAACTCACCGGCACCGTTGTTGTGCGAAAAATCTGGAATGGCCGCGCGCTCATGGAAGAGATCAAGGCCGACAACGCGAGCGGAGGTTTTGAGGGTCTAACGCTTTTTCTGTACGATCCGCAGTCGCGTCAATGGAGCCAAACGTATGCCGACCGCAGCGACGGTACGTTCAATCCTTCGATGATCGGCGAATTCAAAGACGGCCGCGGTGAGTTGATTGGTCAAGGCCGCTACGGCGGAAAGGCCGTCCTCATGCGCGATGCCTGGTCGGACATCACGGCCAACGCGCACGATTTCGAAGTTGCATATTCGGACGACGGTGGCCAGCACTGGCAGCCGACGTTCATCGCCGTCCTCAGGCACGCCGGTCCGGGACTCTAGGCCAAATTTGGTCGGGCGGTTCCGCGAACACTTCCACGATGCCGAACGCGAGCCAACGAACCGCCCAAACTATTCGCGATGTCGCTCTTGGTGGCCGCGTCCCCATGTCTTGAGATCCTCGATGAGCGGGAGTACCGACCGCCCGTACTCGGTAAGGGAGTAGATCACCGGCGCAGGTATGCGGCCGGTTAGGGTGCGCTCGACGATGCCGTCGGCGATCAGTTCCCCGAGCTGTTCGGTCAGAACCTTTGGCGACATGTTCGAGATGTCCGCACGCAGCGCCGTGAAGTGCATAGGGTGCTCGGCGAGAAGATAGACGATGATGACCTTCCATTTACCGCCGATGGCAGCCAGAGCGGCGGTAAGCGGACATTCGCTCACGGGGTTGGTGCGGCGCGCGTGGATCATCGTTACCTCCGCGTAACATCTGGCGCGGCTTTGCAGCGTCCACTAGCATGGTGCTATCTATGAAGCCGGGCGTCCTCTCATTCGCGATTGTTCTGTTACTGTGCGTGGTGGCACGCGCAGCGCCCGTCACGCACGATGGCCGGCACGACTTCGATTTTGAAATAGGAACGTGGAGAATCCAGATTCACCGCTTAGTTCACCCTTAACGGGCTCCCACGAGTGGGTCAGTCCGACCGGCTACGTCCACATCGTACGACCGGTATGGGGCGGTAAAGCCAGCCTGGCGCAACTTGAGGTCACGACGCCGGCGCCGCACTACTTGGGCTTGATGCTACGCCTGTATAACCCGAGATTTCATCGATGGAGCATTTACTGGGCCAGCAGCGACGGCGACACGGTCGACCCGCCGCTGACCGGCACATTTAGCAATGGCCGCGGTGAATTTATGAATCAAGAAACGTACGGCGGGAAGCGAATCGATGTACGAGTCGTTTATTGGGACATACGGCCGGCGTCATTTCGAACCGAACAGTCCTTTTCCTCGGATGCTGGAAAGACGTGGGAGACGAATCTGATTCAAACCTTCGCCCGTATCGCTAGAGGAAACTCATGGCTCCGCTGATCGTTTTGGTTGGATCATTTGCGCTGGGTCGGAACGATGATTCCGCATGCGGCGCTATCCTCGGCTTTTTCAACGGTTGCATCAAAGCAAACTTGCTCGGCCATGCGATTATGATAGCATAAGCCATCGGCACGCGAGCTCGCGTCGGAACGCGACGTCGCCTGGTTAAGGCCGGATCGGCGGTTTGCGGCGGCGTACGGCTCTTTATGCTTATTCGGGACCGCTTGCGCGCCGCGTTCGCGCCCCTCACCCTCATCGCGCTTGCCAATCTTGCTGCGGGTTGCACGAGCGTGCCTGGGCCCGGAGCGGACGGGAACCTTCGCCGGACGAGCGTGCGGTTCGACGTCGCCGCCGATCCCGCGAACCTCAATCCGCTTTTCGCGCATGCCGATGCGGGAAACGTCGAGCAGCAACTCGCGCATCTTGCCTTCGAGCCGTTTTTCGATATCGACGCCCGCGGGCGGCCGGTTCCCGAACTCCTGACGAAGATCCCGAGCGTGGCGAATGGCGGGCTCTCCGCCGATGGCCGGACGCTCGTCTACCATTTACGCGCGAACGTGCGCTGGAGCGACGGCGTGCCGCTCACCGCGCGCGACGTCCTCTTCACGCTGCGCGCTATCCTCGATCCGCGCAATCCCGTGGCCTCGCACGAGGGCTACGATTTGATCGAGCGCGCCGACGCGCCCGACGCGCTGACGGTGCGCTTCCATCTCGCACGTGCTTGGGCACCCGCGGTCGCTACCTTCTTCACGTACGGTACGAGCCCGCAATACGTCTTGCCGGAGCACGTACTCGCAAAGCAAGGGCCGCTGGAGAAGGCGCGCTTCAATGCGGCGCCGAGCGTCGGCGATGGTCCGTTCGCATTTCGCTCGTGGTCGCGGGGCGATCGGCTGACATACGTCGCGAACCGGCGCTATTGGCGCGGCCCGCCGGCGATCGAACGCCTCGACGTGCGCATCGTCCCCGATCCGCAGACCAATCTGACGCTCTTACAATCCGGGGAGCTCGATTTCAACCTCGTCGCACCGTCGCAACAAGCGTCGCTGCGGCAAAGCGCCCGCAAGCTCTTTTACGCCTACGCTCCGACGGCGCTCATCGCCGGGATCGCACTCAACCTCACCCATCCGCCGCTCGATGACCCGCGCGTGCGTCGCGCGCTCGCGCAGGCGATCGATCGCAACGGCATTTCGAGCAAAATTACGCTTGGCCGGTATCCCGTCGCGCAGAGCGATCGTCCGCGATTTTCGTTCGCCTACGATCCCCGCGTGATGGAACCGCGCTACGACGTCGCGGCTGCGGATCGCACCCTCGACGCCGCGGGCTGGTTGCGCGGCCCGGGCGGCATGCGGCGCAAGGGAGGGAAGGCGCTCGCGCTCACCTACGTGCAATTTCCCGAAACGACGACGGGTGTCCGAGCAGCCGCGATCGTGCAACGCGAACTCTTCGAACGTGGCATCGATGTGACGATCAAATCGATTTCAAACGCGCAGCTCTTCTTGCCCGCACGCGACGGAGGCACGCTTGCGGGGGGGAAATTCGATCTTGCGTACGTGCCTTGGTCGATGGGCGCCGACCCCGACGACCGCTTCTTACTCGGCTGCACGGGAGGCGCGAAGAACTATATGCGCTATTGCGATCGCGACGTCGATCGGCTCGAAGCGATTGCCGCGGCGGAGCCGGACCGAGCGAAACGGAGAGCTGCGTATTTCGCGATCGATCGCCGTGTCGCACGCGACGTCCCGATCGTATATCTTTTCAATCCCGACTACATCTACGCGCACGGGTCACGCTTGCACGGCTTCGAACCCAATGCATTCGTGCCGACGTGGAACGCTTACGCCTGGAGAGTGCGATGATTGCCGCGGGCCCAGCACCGAACGAACTCGAGTTCACGCAACTTTTCGAAGAACAACGCGGTCGCTATCGCGCTGCGCCGTACCCGTCGCCAGACGACCGTAAAGCGAAGCTCAAAAGACTCGAACATGCGATTCGCGACAAACGCGACGCGCTCAAAAGCGCACTCAAATCCGATTTTCGCAAATCTTTCGCCGAAACCGAGTTCACGGAATTGATCGCGACGCTCGCCGAACTCAAACTCGCGCGCGCGAAGCTCGCAGCATGGATGAAGCCCATGCCCGTGGCCACGCCGCCGACCCTCTTTGGTTCCAGAGCGGAGATCCGCTACGAGCCAAAAGGCGTCGTACTGATCCTTTCGCCCTGGAATTATCCCGTGTATCTGACGCTCGTGCCGCTTATTGCCGCGATCGCCGCGGGCAATCGCGCGATCGTGCATCCGTCGGAAAAAACGCCGGCGACGCGCGCCGTGTTAGCCGCTATCATTGCGGATGCGTTCGCACCGCACGACGTTGCTTGCGTCGGTGGCGAGGTGGCGACGGCCGAAGGTCTCCTGAAATTGCCTTTCGATCACATCTTCTTCACCGGTAGCACCCGAGTCGGTAAGATCGTGATGCGCGCCGCGGCGGAACATCTCTCGAGCGTGACGCTCGAACTCGGCGGGAAATCGCCCTGCATCGTCGACAGCGACGCCGATCTCGAGCGGGCGGCGGACCGCGTCGCTTGGGGCAAATTCATCAATGGCGGCCAGACGTGCGTCGCGCCGGATTACGTGCTGGTACACGAATCGGTCGAACGCACATTTCTCGATAAGATGTCGCGCAGTATCGCGAAGATGTACGGGCGCAGCGACGACGCGCGCGCGGCGACGCCGGATTTCTGCCGGATGATCGACGACGGTCATTTTGCGCGCATTGAAAGGTTGTTGGGCGAAACGGTACGCGAGGGCGCGCGGATCGAAATCGGCGGCCAATCGGATAGCGCGCAACGTTACATCGCGCCGACGGTGCTTTCCAACGTACATTTCGATGCGCCGATCATGCGCGACGAAATCTTCGGACCCGTGCTGCCGGTCATCTCGTACCGATCGCTCGACGCTGCATTGATGCAGATCAACAGCCGGCCCAAACCCCTGGCGTTGTACGCGTTCACGAAGAAACCCGCCATCGTCGAGCGCATTTTGAGCGGCACGTCGGCAGGAGGAACCCTCATCAACGATACGGTCTTACATCTCGCGAATCCGAACCTGCCGTTCGGCGGTGTCGGCGAGAGTGGTCTGGGCAGCTATCACGGTCAATTCGGTTTCAAGACCTTCTCGCACGAACGCGCGGTGATGCGTCAGACGAAGGCCTCTCTGGCACCTCTGCTCGCGCCGCCGTACAACGTCGTGACGCGTGGCCTGATGGCGATGATCGAGAAGCTCTCATAAAAGCTGGAGTTCGGGAAGCTGCTTATAGCGCCATCGACGACGTGACCGCGTAGGCCGAAGCGAGGGCTATTTTGCAATACGCCGCCGGTCCCGCGTCGAACCGCGGCGTACCTTCAGATGACGGTTACCCGAGGTCATAGCGGCCGCGAGTCAGCCAAATCCGCCGCCGAACGAATAGCCGACGATCCCAACGCTCGAGTTGAAGCCGGCGAGCCCGGCAAGTCCGTGACGATGCGCGGCTCTCGCGAACGCCTCAGATGGCGCCCGGAGCGACGCGCGCCAATCTGTGTTGCGGGGTCGATCGTGATATCCGTTATGGCGGAGTGTTTACGAGTATGCCGCCATCGCACGGGAACATGGCGCCGTGACCGGTCTCTTGGGAAGCATGTGTAAACAATGGAAACCGTCGGTTCATGAAACGGCGTCGCTTCGGCCTCACCAGCGTCGAGGTGCCCGTCGTCGGGCAAGGCACGTGGCCATTGCCGGACGTCGCCGCGTTACGCCGCGGCATCGAACTCGGCATGACGCACATCGATACTGCGGAGATGTACGGTGACGGACGTTCGGAGGAACTCGTCGCGGAAGCGATCGCACCGTACCCGCGCGGGTCGTTGTTCCTCGTCTCAAAAGTGCTTGCGTCCAATGCTACAAGCGGCGGTGTCGCACGCGCCTGCGAACGATCGCTGAAACGCCTGAAGACCGACTACCTCGATTGTTACCTGCTGCACTGGCGAGGCGACGTGCCGATCGCGGAGACGATGGCGGCGCTCGAACGCCTCGTTACCGATGGAAAAGCACGCTCGATCGGCGTAAGCAATCTGGATCCCTGGGATCTTCGCGAAGCAGCAAGCGCGTTAGACGGCCAACGCATCGCGTGCAATCAAGTCTTGTACAATCTCGGCCAGCGCACGCCGGAAGCGCACGAACTTCCTTGGGCGCGCGAAAACGACTGCGCCTTCGTCGCGTATACGCCGCTCGCGCGCCCGAAGAGCGGCGCGAGCGAACGCGTGCTCGCCGACATCGCGCGACGGCACTCCGTCACGGCAGAGGCCGTGGCGCTCGCGTTTCTTCTGCGCGACCCACTCGCATTCGTCATCCCGAAAGCGAATGCGCTCGCGCACGTTGAAGCTAACGCCGCCGCGGGCGCTCTCGAACTCGATCCGGCAGAACTCGCGTCAATCGATGCCGCGTACCCGGCGCGCGAACGCGCCGGTTCGCTGCCTATGAATTAGCCGGCCGCGAGATTTCGCGCAATGGCCGCGGTCACCGGATCGGGACCAACTATTCCGCATAGGAGCACGTGCATGGCGGCGAACGAGCAGGCGCATCGCATTTACGAGCAGTGGGATCGATACGCGCGATCCGGCGAGATCGATGCGCCGCTGGGGCTCTACGCCTCCGACGCCACGTTCGAGAGTCCGCTGGTTCCGTGCTGATGAGGCGCGAGTCGGGAGTGTGCCGCGGACACGAAGAGATGCGTGTGTACCGGCACATCGCTTTAGTCGATTTCCCGCGCGTTGAGATGCACGAGCGTGCCGTTGATGCCGCTCGATGCGTCGCTTGCATGGAAAGCGAGAACGTCGCCGACTTCCGCCGGTGTCACGGCCGCAGCGAAGTCGGTGGCGTCGAGATAACTCCGCGCGGCTTCGGTCGCGACGCCGCCGAGGACGATGGCGTTGCCGACGATGCCCTCCGTCTTGCATTCGCGCGCGATTGCGAGTATGAGCAAGTTGACGCCCGCCTTGCCGATGCCCATGATGCCGAAGTCCGGCTGCGGGTCAAGCGAACTCCCGGCGGTCACGACGACGAGCCGGCCGCGCGAGCGCGCGCCGTCGCGCGCAGGCTGCGCGAGCATCGCGCGCAGCGCCGGCACGATGGTATTGTAGGCGACGTAGAGGTTGTTGCGCACGCTCGTCTCGAGGTCGTTCGGGGTGGAATTCGCGATGGTTACGAAGGGGCTTCCTCCGCCGGCAAGACTAACGACCGCATCGATGCGACCGAAGCGCGACCGCGCGGCGTTCGCGACGCCTTCGCCGCCTCCGAGCGAGGTGAGATCGGCTTCGAACGCATGGGCGCGCTCGCGATCGCCCGCATCGAGGTGCGTCGTAATGGCGCGCTCCGCGTTCGCGAGCACCCGCGACACGACGAGCACGCGCGCCGCGCCGTGTGCGACGAGCGCGCGAAGCGTCGCGCCGCCGACCCGGCCGGTCGCCCCCGCCAGCACGACGGCATCGCCGCAGAGGAGTGAATTCGACATGAACGGCCGCCTTTCGCGTACAACCCAAACGCATGCACGACGACCGCCACGGAGCCAAACAGCCGCAGCGATTCAACGCCGAACGTGCGAACGTACTCGATGACGTTTCGCGCTTCGCTTATGTGTCACCTAAGCGAATCGCGGAATTGCTCGAAGCGAAGCCGGACGCGCTTATCATCGATTTCGGAACGGGAACGGGAACGTATGCGATCGAAATCGCGCGGCGCTTGCCGCGAGCGACGATCCTCGCGCTCGACGAGCAGCCTGCGATGCTTGCGAAGCTCGCGGCCAAGCCGGAGGCAGCAGCGCTTGCAAATCTGCGGGGGGTGTCGGCGCACGAACTCGCCGCGTACACCGGCGGCGCCGATCGGGTCTTCGCGTTAAACGTGCTGCACGAGGTCGGCGACGACGCGCTCCGCTCGCTCGTCGCGCTGCTGCGTCCCGACGGCTTTGCGCTCGTCATCGATTGGAATGCCGATGTCGAACGGCCCGTCGGACCGCCGAACGACCACGTCTACGGTGTCGCCGCAGCACGCGAACGTCTCGAAGCATTTGGCTTGCGAGTCGCAACGGTGTCCGGATTTCCGTACCATCACGCTTTCGTCGCTACGCCGGCCTCGCTTTAAGACTCAGCGCCCGTGCCCGTTCTCCACGGGCCGCCTGACGAACGGTGCTACGAGCGAATGATTCCTTTCTATTGGCACTTAACTTCCGTCGCAAAAGCGCTCGGGGCATGACGTTTATCACAACGCCCGCCATCCGCATTCCTTCCCTGCTCTAAAGCTTACGAGCGCTTACAGTTGGGGAAATCCCCTCGGGTCAAGTAAGGCAAATTTTTTTTTTTTTTCTATGCGTGCAATTCTTAATGCAGGCGCTTGTTTCGCTTTTGCGATCGGCATCGTCGGCTGCTCCGGCACATCCTCGGCGGACATCCCCGTTTCCCAAGAAGTTCCGCAAAACGCGGCGATCGCGCCGGCGGCCGCCCCGCTTTATACGTCTTCCGTTCATGCCGTTGCGATCGGCATCAACGGGAGTCCAATCTCCGTGCACGCAGTCGCGATCGGGTGCCAGGCGACGCCGGTTCAGCAAGTGCTGCAGCCCGACAAGGCATCATGCGGGGCGATGCGCAGAACCGACGTTGCGCCCAATCCGGCGGCATCCCCCGCGGCGCTCGCCGGACTTCGGCCGGTCGATCTTCAAAACGGCTACGACGTGGCCACGGCGGCAGCTTCCGCCGGCGCTGGGCAAACCGTCGCCGTCGTCGTCGCCTACGCGAACGCTCGGCTCGAGTCCGATCTCGCGACGTATCGGGCGGAGTTCGGACTTTCGCCCTGCACGGTTGGGAATGGCTGCCTCCCGGAGAGCGCATCATCAGCGAACACGTCGAACTGCATGCGTTTCGGGAAGCGGCACGCTCGCACCACGAGCGCCTCGACGGAGCAGGCTATCCCGATCGGCTCGCCCGCGACGAAATCCAGCTTTCGATCCGCATCGTAACGGTCGCCGATTGCTTCAACGCGATGATTGGACGACGCCCCTACCGGCCGCCGATGCCGCCGGCGGTCGCACTAGAAGAACTCGATCGCGGGAGTGGGACTCAGTTCGACCCGCTCGTCGTTGCGGCGATGCACGAAGTGGTCCTCGCTCTGCGGCGCGACGACCAGTAGCCGCAAACGTATCCGCGCCCGTTCAGCTCCCCGCGCGCGCCTGCTGACCGTAGCAGCAGATTTCGAGCTTGTTGCCGTCGGGATCTTCGAAGAATACCGCGTAATAGTCGGGACCGTAGGTGTATTCCGGTCCTTCGATGTTGCGCGCGCCGGCTTCGAGGACGACGGTGGTAACACGATCGACTTCTTCGCAGCTGTCCGCGCTCAGCGCGATGCGCGCGGAGCCGGGTGTCATCTCGGGTTCGACCGTTATGCCGAACCACGTCGAAGGCGTCTGGTCGGAGCCGTCGGGGACGGCGCTGTATTCGATCCAGCGCTCGCCTTGGGATTTCGTGAGCCCGAGTGCGCCCAGAATTGCATCGTAAAACGCCGTAGCTCGTGCGCGATCCCGGACCCGAACGTCGACGTGCGAGAACACTTAGATGCCGACTTCGACGAGCGAAATGTAGGTTGCCTTGCCCGACGTGAAGATCGCGAGCGCATCGCTTGCAACAAGCGTGCCCGGCGGACCCGCAGGTCCCGGCGCAGCGACGCGATTGCGGGCGCTATTCGGCGTTCGCCGGTAGTAATAGTATGCGCGCTTTTTATCGGGCGAATAGCGTACGTGGTGCGCCTTGCCGAAGACGTGCTCGAGATCGGCGACCGACATCCCCAGATGCAGGCCGCGCTCGCTCGTGACGCGCGAAAGATCCGCGCCCGGCACGTCCGGTACCGGCGGCGGCGGTGCGAACCCGATGCTGCTGCCGACCGTATCGCCGCCTTGCGTGGTTGCGGCAATGCCGTGCGCGCGATCGTATACGGCGCAGCTGCCCGTACCCTCGGAATCGAGATGTAGCCCGGCGATTGCGGGCGGACGCGCGAACGCATCGCGCGCGGTCGTCGCGTCGCTAAAAAGCTCGCCGTTTGGATGGATATACGCGCGCGCCATAAACGCGGCGGCCCACGCGGCTCCGGTGGGTGAGTGCGACGAGCCGACCGGCTGCGTGCATCCGCCGGACGTAGCGCGCGCCGCCGTTGGCACGCACGAGAACATGAGAACGCCCACACACACGAATGCCGCGAGCGTCGCGCGCGTGTGTAACCGGCCGATCAGAGCGTCTTCACCGCGCCGACGAGCTTGTCGATCGACGCCTTCGCGTCGCCGAAGAGCATCGACGTGTTTGGATTTTCGTAGAGCGGATTATCGATGCCGGCGAAGCCCGGCTTCATCGAGCGCTTGAGCACGACGACCTGCTGCGCCTTATCGACGTCGAGAATCGGCATGCCGTAGATCGGACTCGAAGTGTTTTTGCGCGCGTCGGGATTGGTAACATCGTTCGCGCCGATGATGAGTGCGACATCGGTACGCGGAAACTCCGGGTTGATATCGTCCATATCGAAGAGCGCGGGATAGGGCACGTTCGCCTCGGCGAGCAGCACGTTCATGTGGCCCGGCATGCGGCCCGCCACGGGATGGATCGCGTATTTGACGTCGACCCCTTTTTTCTCGAGCTGATCGGCCAGCTCGCGCACGCTGTGCTGCGCCTGCGCGACGGCCATTCCATATCCGGGCACGACGACGACTTGACGCGCATAGGCGAGCATCGTCGCGACATCTTCGACGCTGGATTCGCGCACGTTGCCGCCGGAAGCATGCGCGGTTGCGGCTCCGCCGCCGGTCGTTTTCACGGCTCCGAACGCGCCGAAGAGCACGTTTGCGACGGAGCGATTCATCGCCTTACCCATCATGAGCGTGAGCAGCGTTCCCGATGCCCCAACGAGCGCGCCCGAGATGATGAGTACGTTGTTGCCGAGCGCGAAGCCGGTAAGTGCGGCTGCCAAACCAGTAAAGGAGTTCAGTAACGAGATGATGACCGGCATGTCGGCGCCGCCGATCGGTAGCACGAAGAGTACGCCCAAAATGAGGGCCGCGACGAGCGCCGCGAAGTACGCGGGCACGGTGTCGATGCTCAGGGCGACGAGCACGAGACCGCCGATGGCGGTCAGCGCGAGCAAAGCGTTGACGATCTGTTGGCCGGGATACACGACCGGACGGCCCGTCATTACCTCTTGCAGTTTGAGAAATGCGATGATGGAACCCGTGAAACTGATCGAACCGATGATGGCGGTAAGCGTACTCGTGATGCCGGCTTCGAGCGGAATCGCACTCGCCCGGGGATCCAGCTTGAGGAATTCGGCCGTCGCGACGAGGGCCGCGGCACCGCCGCCGGCGCCGTTGAAAATCGCGACCATTTGCGGCATCGCCGTCATCTTCACCGCGCGCGCCGAGTAGATGCCGACCGCGGCTCCTACCCCTAGACCAACGAGCGCAATCCACCACGTCTGCGCCCAGTCGAGCAGAAAGCCCGTGGCGATAAGGGCGATAGCCATGCCGGCAATCGAGACCGTGTTTCCTAGACGCGCCGTCTTGGGCGTGCTCATGTAGCGCAAACCCATGATGAAACAAATACCCGTCACGAGGTACGCGAAATCGATCAGGAGCCTTCCCGGCGCGATCGCTGCTGCTTCCGGCATTATTTTTTCACCTCGGCGGCCGAAGTCGCAGTCGCCGTCGCCGTCGCCGCCGCGGGAGCGGCTGGCGCCGCGCGCGGTTTAAACATCGCGAGCATGCGTTGCGTTACGACGTAGCCGCCGAAGACGTTGAGCGACGCGAGAAAGACGACCAGAATCGAAAGCACCGGGCCGAGCTTCGGAAGCCCGACGATCGCGACGAGTAGCGCGCCGACGAGCACGATGCCGTGGATGGCGTTGGTCGCCGACATCAACGGCGTGTGCAGCGTCGCCGGCACTTTGGAGATAACTTCGATTCCGATGAAAACCGCGAGGATGAAGACCGTCAGTTCGGTGAGTAAGTGTGCGTTCACGCGTTGCTCCCGGCCAGTGCCGACTTCGTTGCTTCGTGCACGATGACGCCGTCTTTCACCAGCGTCGTGCCGGCGATGATTTCATCCGACATATCGAGATTGAGCGCGCCGTCCTTAGCTATGAGCGCCAAAAGCGTAAAGACGTTGCGCGAGTAGAGCTGACTTGCGTCGTTCGGCATCGTGGCGGGCAGATTGAGCGTGCCGACGATCGTGACGCCGTGTTTTTGTACGATTTGGCCGGCCTCCGTGAGCGCGCAGTTGCCGCCGGTTTCCGCTGCGAGATCGACGATGACCGACCCCGCCTTCATGCCCTTGACCGCGTCCTCGGTAACGAGCAGCGGCGCGCGACGCCCGGGAACGGCGGCCGTCGTGATGACGACGTCCATGCCGTGGATGTAGTCCGCGAGCAGTTGCTGTTGCTTCGTTTCCTGTTCGGGCGTCAGCGCCGTCGCGTAACCGCCCGCACCCGCAGCATCGACCCCGAGATCGAGCTCGACGAACGTCGCACCGAGCGACTGCACTTGTTCTTTGACGACCGCGCGCGTATCGAAGCCGGAGACGACCGAGCCCAGGCGGCGCGCCGTCGCGATCGCCTGCAAGCCTGCGACGCCCGCGCCGAGTACGAACGTTTTCGATGGGCGAATCGTGCCGGCCGCGGTGGTGAGCATTGGAAAGAAGTGCGGAAGTTCGGTCGCGGCGATCAACACGGCCTTGTAGCCGGCGATGTTCGCCTGCGATGAAAGGGCGTCCATGCTCTGTGCGCGCGTCGTGCGCGGGATCGCGTCCATACTCAGCGCCGTAATCTTTTGCGCGGCGTACTTGCCGACCGATTGCGGGTCGCCGAGCGGCGCGAGAAACGCGAGCAGCGTTTGGCCGGGCCTCATCAGCGCGAGCTCGGCATCGGTCGGGCGCGCCACTTTGGCGACGAATTCCGCTTTCGCGTACAACTCGGCGGCGTCCGCGGCGAGCGTCGCGCCCGCAGTTTCATAGGCCGAATCCAGGAACGATGCGGCCGTGCCGGCACCGCGTTGCACGAGCAGGGCGTGTCCGGTTTTCGCCAAGCGCGCGACCGTTTCGGGAACGAGCGCGACGCGCCGTTCGCCCGGAACGATCTCCGTCGGGACGCCGATGAGCATACTGAATGACTCCTCACGAACGAGACGCGACGTTCGAGACGCGGCGTCGCTTACGACGGCAGGTGGAGAAATGCATGTACCGCTTTTCGGGGTGGTGTACCTCGCAGACCCCGAAATTGCGGCGACATCGAAAACCACGTGCCTTGCGCATCGTTGCGGTATCGTAACTTCGTCGCAAGGTCGCCGTGCGGCATCGCAAGGCCGTGGTGCGGCGTCGCAAGGCCGGCGTGCGGCGTCCCAAGGCCATCTGCGTTCGTGGGGAGAACCGCCGCCCGACGGGACCTCGTGGTGGTTCAAGTCGCACAATCGCAACAAGCGCTTTGTGACCTTCGACCTTCACAAGCGAACGACGTCGCGCGCGTGAAGCGCTTCGCCCCGCAGTGCGACGTGCTCATCGAGAACTTTCGCCCCGGACGCATGAGCGAGTGGGGACTGGGATACGAGCAATAGCTGCGCAGAAGCCAGACCTCGTGTACGTGTCGATCAGCGGCTACGGGCAGAACGGCCCGTACGCGCCGCGTCCCGGATTCGGGCATATCGCGGAAAGCATGAGCGGGGTGCGTTACATCACGGGCTACCCCAACCGTCCGCCGCTACGCGTCGGCCTGAGCATAGGCGACGAGGTCGCGGGCATGTACGCGGCACTGGGCGCACTCTTGGCTTTGCGCCCACGCGACGCCGGCGGCCGCGATCACGTCGACGTGTCGCTCGTGGAATCGCTCTTCAGCCTCACCGAAGGTTTACTGCCGGACTACGTGCACGGCGGCATCGTGACCGACCGTGCCGGGAACCGCTACTTGCGCGCCGCGCCGAGCGGCACGTACGTGAGCAAAGACGCTAGGCTCGATTGCGGCAAACTCGGGTCCGATATTTAAACGTCTTTGCGGTTTGCTCGGCAAACCCGAACTCGCGAGCGCCCCCCGCTTCGAATCCAATTCGAAGCGCGTTGAAAACGTCGACGCGATCGACGCGCTGATTCTCGCTTGGACGCCTTCGCACGAGCTGCATGACGCGCTCGCGCAACTCAACGCGGCGAGCATTCCGGCCGCCCCCGTCACGTCGATTGCAGACATCGTTACCGATCCGCACATGCTAGCGCGCGCAGCGGTCGCGCGCGTCTCCGACGAAGACGGCGGGTTCGTCGCGACACCCGGCATCGTGCCGGCTGGCACGCCACCCCGGAAGGCTCGGCTGGGCGGCACGCGCGATCGGCGCGAATCAGGCAGCGTTCGAGGCAGAAAATCGGAGGGGGTAACCACTCCGTCGTAAGGTTCGGCACGTCGACCTCTTGAACGTAACGCACGATGCTGCTTGCCATGAGCCCGACCTTGGAACTTGTGAACACGTTCGCGCAAGTCGGCTCGTTGCTCATCTTCGTGGCGACGGCGATCGCCGCGCTCAAGCAAATCCGCCACTTGCGCGCGAGCAACGAACTCGAAGCGCTGCTTCGGCTTACCGAAAAACTACGCGGGGAAGCCTTGCAGTCGGCGTTCCGCTTCGTGCAGACCGAACTCGACGCGAGGCTCGCGGATCCCGCCTATCGTGCCGAACTCGTGCATCTCGGTTACATCGACGCGCACAAACATCCCGAAATGGATGCGTGTAATTGGTTTAATGAAATCGGCACGCTCGTTAAGAACCGGCTTATCGACGAGCGTACGTTTCTCGATCTCTTCGCGCGGCTTGTCACGTACTATTGGGACCGGCTGGAACCCGTCATCGCGCTCGTGCGGCGCGAACGCGGCGACGCACAATACGAAAATTTCGAATACCTTGCGCTCTTAGGGCGCCGCTGGCGGAAGAAACACCCGAACGGTACGTATCCGGCAAACGCGGCGCGTTTGGCCATCGTGGACGCATGGCACGAGATCGATATGGCGAGCGTTAGCGGGCGCTAGCAACGCGCTATACTTTTGCGTCCATGCGCCGGATGCGCTCGGCCATCACGTGCATCACCTCGACGGCGAAGAACGGCGTATTCTGAAGCAGGTAGAGAAAACGGCGCTGGTCGACGGGCACGATCCTCGCATCGGTTTTCGCCGTTGCGGTTGCACTTCGCGTCTGATGATCGATGAGGGCCATCTCGCCGAATATCCCGCCGGCGACGACCGTTTCGACGATGCGACCGCCGATGGAAAGTTGTACTTCACCCTCGGTGACGACGTAAGCCGCATCGCCCGCTTCGCCTTCGCGAAATATGGTATCGCCGGCCCCGATCGTCTTCGCGTTCGGGTCGTTCCGCAACAGATCGATGCTTGCCATACATACGTCCCCTCGTTTGACGATAACGTTCCTTGCGGTGAGTCGTCCCGTCCGGCGCTTTTCCCGCGGATCGCCGCACGGTCCTCGTGCTACGCGAGTGCGATCGCGTTCCGTAGAACGCCGATCTTGGCAATCTCGACTTCCATCGTCGCGCCATCGTGCAAGAACTCCGGCGGCGTGCGGGCCATACCGACGCCGTCCGGCGTTCCGGTCGCAATCACGTCGCCGGGCTCCAGAGTCATGCCGCGCGATAGCGACGCGATGATCGCGCGTACGGTGAAGATCATCTTGCTCGTATTCGAAGACTGCTTCGTTTCGCCGTCGATGCGGATGGCGATGTCGAGCGTCTGCGGGTCACCGATCTCATCGGCGGAAACGATCCACGGCCCGATCGGACACGCTTCGTCGAGACTCTTGCCTTTGAACCACTGATGGTGCTCCTTTTGCACGTCGCGCGCCGTGACATCGTTGAGGCAGGTGTACCCGAAGATCGTATCGAGGGCGTCCGCTTCGGAAACGTCGCGGCAGCGTTTACCGATGATGACGGCAAGTTCGGCTTCCCAATCGTACTGTTGCGATAGCGCAGGCGAGAAATGCAGCGTCGCGCCCGGGTTTGCGATCGAGGTCGGGGCTTTAGTGAAAAACGTCGGTACCGTCGGCAAGTTGAGCGGAACTCCGCGTGCGCGCGCGACTTCTTCGGCGTGGTCCATGTAATTGCGCCCCACGCAGAACACGTTTTTTTGCGGCCGCACGGGAGCGAGGAGTTGCACGTCCGCGAGCGCTACGGCGGCATCCGTCGAAAGCGCGCTGCGCTGGGCCCGTGCTAGTGCCAAATAGGCTTGCACGGATGCGATGTGCCAGGCAAACGGATAAACGGCGTCGCCTTCGACGGTGCCGAAACGCGTCGTTCCGGCGTGATAAAAACTCGCAAAACGCATGATTGCGCGAGGCTTCGGCATCGCGCAAGCGCGAATCCCTCTAGCGTGCGTGTTGCGGTTTTGGGCGGATCGGGCGGAGTGGGCCGTTGGCTCATTGCGATCGCTCGGGAGAACGGCGATCACGTCAAGACCCTCGTGCGCGATCGTCGCAAATTGCCGCGCGACCTCGGCGCGATCGGCGTCATCGAAGGCGACGCCCTGGACCGCAGCGCTATCGACGCGACTATCGCCGGCACGGACGTCGTCTTCTCCGCGCTCGGCGCTCGGGGACTCGGCCCGACGCGACTCTACTCGCAAGCCACCGGCCATGTCGTCGCGGCGATGCGCCGCAATGAAATCACGCGCTTGCTAGCGATCTCGTCGGCTGGGGTTGAAGACGATCCGAACATGAACGTCTTCGCGCGTCGATTCGTAATGCCGTTCGTGCTCAAGAACGCGCTGGCCGACATGCGAATTATGGAACAAACGATAGTGGAGAGCGAGTTGGTGTGGACGATCGTGCGGCCGGGCCGTCTCACGGACGGACCGCGCACCGGATTGTATCGGGCGAACGACCGCTTCGTACCGGAGAAAGGTGCTGAGATCTCGCGTGCGGACGTCGCAGACTTCATGTATCGCGTCGTCGTCGACGAACGGACGATTCGCAAGATCGCGGCGCTGACGTACTGATAACGCCGACCCGCGCGAGACGCGCACGGGTCCCCAAGACCGGCGATCCCCGCTTGGCCCGCGAACTCGCTCGCCTTCGGCGGCAACTTCACCCACTTTGCCACAAGTACTCGCGCCCCGGGATCGCGAATCCCTTAGAGCCGATAAGTCGAAAAGAAGGCCCCGCACATGCAGCGAGCGCAAGCCGATCCGAGTCCCTGTGCACGCTGCGGACACCGCAAAGATATGCACGAAGATTTTCGCGGCCTGCGGACTTGTCGGGCATGCAACTACATCGCCACTTGCTACCCGTGTTCGCCGAACACGCTACGAGAGGAAGCGCTGCTCAACGCGCTCAGCTTCGACCTGAAATAAGCGCGCGGATCGATGTCCGCCAGTCGCTCCTGCCGCCCATGCATGCTCTCCACGCTCGGCACGCCGGATTCACGTTCAATGAGTCAAGCGATTTGGAAATGCCGTCGTGGGAGATGATTACGACCCCCTGACCGCGAGCCGGGCTGGTTCCATTTTATCGTCGAAGTATTGGTTTTGCGATGCAACCGTCGACGACGCAGTATTCATCGCGCAGCACCGCGCAGCCATGTTCGCCGAAATGAAGCGAGTGTCGCGTGATGGAAAGGCGCATTTGCAGGAAGTGATCGGGCCCGTCATTCGCAGATTGCTCGCGGGCGGCGAATATCTCGCGGTCCTCGCGTACGATGGTGACGGTACTTTGTGCGGTAGCGCGGCCGCCCAGCTTCGCTTGACGGTACCCAGGCCGGACGCGGCAGGAACGACAGAAGCTCTCATCATGAACGTCTATGTTGAGCCGAGTTGCCGCGGTCGCGGTTTAGCTCGTGTCCTTACGCAGGCTGTCATAGACGCCGTTCGCGGTTGCGGAATCGATCGCATTGCACTTCACCCGTCGGAGGCGGCCCGTAACTTGTATCTCAAAATGGGATTCCAGGCGACAGGTGAGCTCCGCTATAAGCGGCCAGATAAGTAGATTCTTTCGGATGCATTCGTACTTCACCGAGAACGGAAGACGCGGAAAAACTGCGGCCAAGGCCTGTCTATAAAAGGGTCGGTTATCGAGACGCTTGCTGCTCGCGGTTTTTCGGGTCATCCCATACGCCGGGGGACGCCCGCCGAGCATGCCGTACGACCATTCACGGATCGCTGCGAAGAACTGCCCGCCTGCTCTTTCAGGCGGGGCCGTCGGACGACACCAAGAACACTTTTCGCAGTGGTGCCAGACTACGTTCCGTTCGCTGTTTTCCTCGTGCTCGAAACGGTTGCCGTCCTCACCTGGGTTCTCGTTTCGCCCTTCGGCGGTCGGACGATGTCGACGCACTGCGTCTGTGTTCGCGCTGCGCCCGGCTGCACGCGCGAACGGAAGCGGTTGGGCGCGCAGCGGACGGCGTGGCGGTCGGCGCGCTGGCTTTTCTCGTCGCGCTGCCGTTCGTGGCGGCAGGCTATGAGAGCGGCTTCACGTTCCCGAACGTCGTGCTGGGCGCGTCGGCTGTCGTTGCCGTTGTTGCCGCGGCCGGCGAAGCCGATTTCCTCGTGCGCGTCGCGGCGGCGCGCCTTTGGCCAAGCTTCACCTGGGACGCCGAGCCGGCGCGGATCATCGGGGTGGAGCGCGTTGGCTCGGCGCGATGCGCGTGCTGTACCTCTTCGAACCTCGCGACGCCGGGATCGCCGCGCTCTTCGGAGGCGTCGGCGAGCGCCTCGTGCTCGACCTTCCCTCGACGTGGACGATCATGGCCGCGGCGACGATTCTCGCGGCGCGTTAGTCGTCGCGATGGCGGCCCGTGGCTCGTACCGCTCATGTTCGACAGCCGGTTTTACCAGTGAAAAACCATTGGCAGAAGTCGCGCGCCTGTTCGAAGTTCGCGAATTGCCCGGGAAACGTCGGACCGTACTTGAGCGTTTTGCAGTGCTGCGAATCTGCGCGAGGGTCAGACGGATTTCCTGAAGCAAAAGGTGGACCGGGAAACGACTATCGATTCCGTTATTGGCGCGTCGATCTCAGCGCGCCGCTTAACTTTTCCGGCGCGTGAGGTGCCAATCGTCGCAGTAAGTGCAACGGTACGTGAAGAGGACGCCCGACATGCCGTTCATCGCGGCGTGCGCGCGCGCTTCTTCTTCGCTGCGGTAGCCATCTTTGGAGCTGCAACTGCGCGCGATATCCTTGTCCTGGATATCTTCGATTCCGTCGCGGCTGCGGAGCCACCATTTCATGACGTCGAAGCCGTCGGGCTCCTTAGATTCGCGCGGCGGCATCGCGGAGGGGCGCGCTCATCAGTTTCTCGAGAGCACGACGAACGACGTGCCGCACGATGCGCAGGCGACGACGACTTGATAGTTCTTGCCCAGCCGTTCGAGGGGAAGAGCCGTACCAGCGTCGCCTGCGGTGCCGCACGAGCGGCAGCGCAGTGATATCGGGTTCCCAGAATCGCGGTTCACGACGACGCGCTTACGCACGCGCGCGGGGGATGCCTGCGTGAACCGCCGAAGGCGAGCCGCGTGAAACGCTTTTACTCCGTGCTTTTGCTTTGCTGTGCGACGCTGCTCGCCGGTTGCAAAGAGCCGCCGCAAGGCGCCGACACGAAGGTGACTTCCGGCTTTATCCGAGCTGGCGAAGACATCGCCGTCAAGGAGATTAGAACCCTTCCGACTACGGACGCCGTCGCCGGCACCAACGACCAGTATTACGTCATTACGTTCAAATTTACGAACAATCTCGGCTTCGCACTCGTCCCCAAAATCGACCACTTCGTGATCGAGGACGTTTCGAAACGGCGCTATCTCGGCGTCGATTCCGGCAGCACGGCGCTCATTGGCATCAGCAACTACGGCGGAGTGTTGGCACGGGGCGATTCGCACGATTACACGGTCGGTTTCCGCGTACCGCTCAGCACGCAGGGCTTGCTCTTTTACGACGCGACGTTCTAATTTCGTGCGCGCCGTGCCAGCGCTTTTGCTGTTCGCGCTCGTCTTCGCGAGCGTGCCGGCACGAGCCGCACGGCCGCTGCTGGACCGCCATCAATGGGATGCCTACTTCTCGCTCTTCGCGCGCGACACGAGCGTGCCGTGGAAAACCGCAAGCGTGCGCCTCGACACGTACTCCGGTGCTCCGCTCGAACTTGCGGCCTACGACGTCGATCCCGCAGACGTGATCGTAGCGGGTCAAAATCGTACGCCCCGGGCGCTCGATGTCGCGCACCGCAAACCCGTCGTACGCTGGCGCTTTTCGCCACCGCCGGGCTATCGTTTCGAAACGAGCGACGTTGCGGTGCCGCTGGGCAACCGGGAAGGGTTCTTCGTCGTCGAAGCGCGTCGCGGCGAAGCCGTGCAGCAAGTCTGGCTCAACCGCACGCACCTCGGGCTGCTGACGAAGGCGAGCCCCGAAGGCTTGCTCGTGTGGTGCGTGGATCTTCATTCCGGCCGCGCGCTTCGCGGCGTGAGCGTCTCGTTTCTGGTCGGTTTGCAACTCATCGTGAAGCGAACCGACGCCGACGGTCTCATCGTCTGGCGCGACTCGAAGCGGCCTTCGTTCGCGCTTGCGGAACAAGGCGCGGGACGTGCGTTCGTCTCGATTCTTCCGCAGGCGCCGCGACCGTCGGCCATCGTCGGTCTGCGCGTCGAATCTGCCGCGGCCCGCGCGGGCGAACGCGTGCGGTTCGTCGGCTTCGCGCGCACGCGCGGCGCGCAATCGTACGAGCGCGCGAGCGGCGATGCGCGGGTGACCCTTGCGGGCCGCGGCAAAACGTTCGCGTCGACGATCGTACGGCTCGACTCCTCGGGTGCCTTTGCGGGCGAACTGACGATCCCGGCCAAGCTCGACGCGGGCGATTATGCCGTGCTCGGAAGTGCGGCGGGTGCGGTCGGCGGCACGAGCGTGCACGTCGACGCAGCGGGCGACGTCACGCTCGCGATCGACGCCGTCTGTCCCTGCGACCCCGACCGGGATCTTCCGATCTCGGTCTTAGCGCAGCGTGGCGAAGCGCCGGCGTCCGATGTCCCCGTGCGCGTGCAAATCGTGCGCACCCCACATGTCGTCCCCCCGGGTGCGCCCGACGATGCGCTTCGCTGGGGAACGACCGTCGTGTACGACAAGACGGTGCGCACCGGAGCCGACGGCGTCGCGCGCGTCACCATTGCGACGCCGAGCGATGGGCTCGACTCCACCTACGGCATTAGCGCAACCGCACGCGGAGCGTCCGCGAGCTCCCGCGCCGTCGTGCCGAATGCCAAGCTGTCGCTCGCAATCGAACCCGAAGCGATAAGCGCGGACGTCGGAAGCCCGATTGCCCTCAACGTGCGCGGTTTCGATCCCACCGATGGTTCGCCGGCGGGCGGGGTCGCCGTGAAGCTGCGTCTCTCCCACGGCGCATCGGCACAAACCCAAAGCGTGTCGCTCGATGCGCGCGGCTTCGCTCACGTCGTGTTTCGCCGGCCGAATCTCGGTTCGAACTTGGTGCTTGCCGAGGCCACCGTCGACGGCCGTAAGGCGCTCGATGCGGCGGCGATTTTAGTGGAACCGAGCGCCCTCTCGGGGCATACGGCTTCCGCGCAAGCTGCCGTCACGGTGGCGCTCGATAAGACGCGTTACCGGCCGCGGGCGAACATCGAGGTTCGCGCGAACGCGCCGGGCGCCGTCGGCGACGCACTGATCGCACTCGAAGGCGCACGCACGTACGTCGTGCGACGCGTGCCCGTCGCCGGGGAACGCGCGCAAACGACGCTGGATCTCGGCGATCCGCAAGGTGCCGTGCGCGTAACGGCTGCCTTCGTGCGCGACGGGGCGATTGCGCTGGGTTCGGCGGCCGTCAGCGTCGATGGACCCGGTCACGCGCGGCTGACCGATCTTGCGCTCGAGCGGCTCACCTATGCCGCGGGCGAGATGCTGCACGGCACCGTGCACGACGGCGGCATGCTTGCGAACGGGACGATGGCCGTTCGGATCGCCGACGGCCGCGAAAGCGGTCCCGCGCTCTTCGAGGACGCGCCGGATCTGCTGGGAACGGGGAGCACGACATCGCAAGCGCCGGCGTCGGACGATCCCGAGTGGCACGCGTACGTCGCACCTGCGCGTTCGAAAGCGAGCGATATTTTTGCTGCGGAACGCCCGCGAAAAGTACCGACCGAAGCGCCGTCGATCGGCGTTGCAGCGCCGCGCACGCTTCTCTGGCGCATCCTGCGCGACGCGGGTGATTCGTTTGCCGTGCCGGCGCCCGCACAGCGCGGCCACTATGTCGTCTCGATTCTGCGGATCTCGCCCGACGGCGACGTCGGCGCCGCTTCTGCCAGCTTTAACGTCCGGTGATGGAGGTGGAGTCCAAGCGCAGGTTGATGCTGCTCGACACGTACGGGCTCGTGTACGCGGCGTTCTTCGCGATGAAAGACCGGCCTCTAACGACGACGCGCGGCGTACGCATCGAAGCCGCGTACGTTTTTACGACGACGTTGCAAAAATTGATCGTCGACGAAACGCCGACGCACGTCGTGGCTTGTTTCGATCGCGGCCTTCCGCAGGCCCGCGTCGCGATTTTCGAAGCCTACAAGGCGCAGCGCGAAACGATGCCCGACGATCTTCGTTCGCAGTTCGCGCTCGTGCGGCGCATCCTCGAAGTCTACGATATTCCAATTCTCGAAGTCGAAGGCGAAGAGGCCGATGACGTCATCGCGACGCTCGCCCAGCAAGCGGAAAACGAAGGCGAAACGACGGTCGTCGTTACGGGCGACAACGACCTTTTGCAGATCGTGGACGAACGCACGACGGTGCTCGTGCGCACGCGCATGGGCGGCGTCATGCGTTACGACCCGGCAGCCGTGCAGGCGCGTTTCGATCTCGCACCGCGGCAACTGCCCGACTATCGCGGCCTCAAAGGAGATCCCTCCGACAACCTGCCCGGTATTCCAGGCGTCGGGGAAAAGACGGCGGTCAAGCTCATCAAGAACGCGGGATCGCTCGACGCGCTGTTGGCAGAGCCCGCACGTGCGGGCTCGCAAAAGCTCGAAGCGCTGGTGCGCGAACACGGTGAAGTCGCGCGCCGTTGTCGCGACGTATCGGTGATAAGGCGCGATCTCGCCGTCACGATTCCGTGGAACGATGCACGCTACACCCTTCCGGCGGCCGACAAGCTCTACGTGCTGTATCGCGATCTCGAGTTCAAATCGTTGCTCGCAAAATTACCCGCACCGGCAAACGATGCCATGCTCTACGCCGCCGAAGACATGGAAGCGGTCGCCGGCAGTTACCGCACCTTCGTGCCCTCGACCGACCCGCCCGAATTCGCTCTGCTGGCGCGGATGCTCGACGATATAGCACACGGCGAATATGCGGCGATCGTGCTGCGCGGCGAAGATGAAATCGGTGTTTCGGGCCGGCCCGAAACGGGTGTGGCGTTTCGCCCGGGCGCCTTCGAATCGGTCGCCGTCGCACGAGCCTTTACGGCGTTGCTCGATGGGAGCGTGCCGCTGGTCGTGCACGACTGGAAAGCGTTGCAAGCGTTCGTGCGGGCGCGCGGATTCGCGTCCGCGGCGCAAAGCGCGCTCGCCGACGACACGATGATCGCGGCACATCTGCTCAATCCGTCGCGCAGTTACGCGAATCTCGACGATGCGGCGCGCGAGTATCTGGGAAAACGTCTCCCGCCCGATGCCGCGGCGCACGCTGACGCGGCGCTGCGGCTCTCACCCGTGCTGCGCGACCACCTCGGCCACCGCGAGCAACGCTCGCTGTACGGCTCCGTCGAACTCCCGCTCGCGCAGGTGCTCGCGCAAATGGAAGGCTGCGGGATTGCGGTCGATCCTCGCGAGCTCGATGCGCTTTCAATCGAGGTCGATGCCGCCGTGCTGCGCTTGCAGGACGCGATTTACCAGAGCGCCGGCGAACCGTTCAATATCGGCTCGCCGCAGCAACTCGGCGCAATTCTCTTCGAGAAGCTGGCCTTGCCCGACGGAGGCCGTACGAAAACCGGCTGGGCGACGGGCATCGAAGTTTTGCAGCCGCTCGCGAACGAGTACGAGATCGCAGCGCAAGTGCTCGAGTATCGCGAAGTGACCAAACTCAAGAACACCTACATCGACGTCATTCCCAAACTCGTCGGCGCCGATGGCCGGTTACGAACGTATTTCAACCAAACGACGACCGCCACGGGACGTTTGTCGTCTACCAATCCGAATTTGCAGAACGTGCCCGTGCGAACCGAGCTCGGGCGGCAGATCCGGCGCGCCTTCGTCGCGCCGTCGCCGGAGCGCGTCCTGCTGGCCGCCGATTACTCGCAGATCGAACTGCGCATCATGGCACATCTATCGGCCGATGAGGCGATGCGCGCCGCGTTCGTACGCGGTGACGATATCCACGACGTCACGGCGCGCGGTATCTTCGCCGTGGCGGCGGGGGACGTCGTCACCACGAACCAACGCCGCATCGCGAAATCGGTCAATTTCGGATTGTTATACGGGATGTCGGATTTTGGGCTCGCGCAACGACTCGGCATCGAGCGTGTCGAAGCGCGCGCGATGACGGAAGCATACTTCGCGCGCTTTCCGCGCGTGGCGGAGTGGATCGAGTGCAATCTCGAGTTCGGGCGCGAACACGGATACGTCGAAACGTTACTCGGGCGGCGTCGCTACATGCCCGACCTGCGCACGCGTCACTATGCTTTGCGCAGTGCGGCCGAACGCGAAGCGACCAACGCCCCGATGCAAGGCAGCGCCGCCGATCTCATGAAGCTCGCGATGGTTCGGATCGATTCCGCGTTGCGTGCGAAGAATCTCGATGCAGCGATGCTACTGCAGATTCACGACGAACTTATTTTCGAGGTCGGCACGGCGGCTCTCGCGCAGGTTGCGGTGCTGGTCAAAAACGAGATGGAGCGTGCGATCGTCTTGGCCGTGCCGCTCGAGGTGATGCTCAAGAGTGGACGGAGCTGGTATGAGGTGGAACCGCTGCATGCGTAACCTCGCTTTGCTCGGGCTACTGACGACCCTCGTCCCCACGGGAGGCTTCGCGGAATCGACGGCAGCCGTTCCCGCGGGAGGCATGACGCAATGGGCACCAGTCGTGGCCGGATGCGCGAACGCTCGCTTACCGGCGGAACTTCTCGATGGCGCGGTTTCGAGCGCCAAATCGCCTTTACGCGTCGTCGAAGCGTCAACCCCGCACGGGAAGTTGCGACTCGCCGTCGCGGACGATATCCTCACGCGCGAGTACGGCTTGATGTGCGTTACGCGCTTGCGCGCGCAACACGGCATGCTCTTCGTCTTTCCGGAGGACGGCGACTGGGAGTTCTGGATGAAGAATACGCTCGTGCCGCTCGACATGATTTGGATGTCGGCGGACGGCACGGTGACGAACGTCGCCGCAAACGTCCCGTCCGCTGCGCGCGTAACGAACGATTCCGCCGTCGCGCGGCGTCGTGGCCGCGGACTCTTCGTGATCGAATTACGAGCCGGTGAAGCGGCGGCAGAGGAAATCGCCGTCGGCACGCACCTGACGCTGCCGGCATTGCATGCGGCGCAGTAACGGGCCGCAGAGCGCCGTGGAAACGGCGTGAGCGCGGCGTTCTCGTGCTGACCGGCGACTCGGACGAAGTCGAGCTAGCGGCGCGGCGCATCCGTCTGCTCGAATCCGTCGTTCTCAGTTCCAGCGACGCGGTCATCGTTACGACCGCCGAACCGCACGACGAACCGAACATCGTGTACGTCAATGCCGCCTTCTCGCGTATCTACGGCTACACGGCGGAAGACGTCGTCGGTGGGTCGATCGAGGTTTTGCGCGCGCCGGCGTTCGCTCCGGACGTCCGCGCGCGGGTTTCCGAGGCGCACCGGCTGCGCGTGCCCCTTACCGTCGAGGGTTTGCACCGGCGTGCCAACGGCGACTCGTTTTGGTGCGAAGCAAGTCACGCACCGGTACTCGATGCGAGCGGCGCTTGCGACAGTTGGGTCGTCATCGCACGCGACGTTACCGAACGCCGGCGCATCGATCAGATGCAGCTGCATCGCAGCGAGCTCTTGGAACTCATCGCAACCGACGCATCCCTCGAACGCATCTTCGCGGCACTCGTGAGGACGGCCGAGCGGGCGCGACCGGGCGCGGCCGTCGCGATCGCTTTACGGCAAGGCGACGGCCTATCGGTCACCGCGCGGGGTACGATGCTGCACGAGGCGCTCGAAGATTTGCCGGTGCGCGTGATGCTTCCCGACGCACACGATCTGGGCGCGCGGGCAATCGCGGCGGGCCAACAAGTGCTCCAAGTCAAGCGCGACCCCGGCGGCGATGCGCTGTATCGTGACTTCATGGCGCGCCACGCTATCACGGCATGCTGGGCGACGCCGATCCGCATCGGGGCCGACGAAATTCGCGGCACGTTTACGATGTACGTGACCGAAGACGTGACGCCGGCGCTGCACGACTTACATCTCGGAAACGAATTCGCGCAGCTTGCCGGGATCGCAATCGAACGCCGGCGCGATCGTCAACAACTCGAATTTCTCGCCCATCACGACGCTTTGACCCAATTGCCGAACCGCCGCCTCTTCGACGAGCGCGCGCGCACGGAGATCGCGCGCGCCGCGTCGCGCGGGCGCCGGGTCGCAATAGGCATTCTGGACCTCGATCGGTTCAAGGTCGTCAACGATAGCTTCGGCCATGGAACGGGCGATCAGCTCCTGCGTGAAGTCGCCGGACGTCTGGCGCGTTTCGAGCGCGCCGGCGACACGGTCGCGCGTCTGGGCGGCGACGAATTCGTCGTGTTGTTCTCGGACATTGCGGATCGCGATGAAGCGGCGAAGCGCGCGCGCCACCTTCTTGCCGGGCTCGGGCCGAGTTTCAACTGCGCGGATCAAGAGGTCTTCGTGCGCGCGAGCATGGGCTTGAGCGTATATCCGGACGACGCGCGCGAACTCGACGTGTTGCTCGCTCTGTGCGACGGCGCGATGTACGTTGCCAAGACCCGGGGCCGCGAAATCGCGTTCCACGAGGGGGACGATCACCGCGACGCTGCTTCACGTATCGCGCTCGAAACGTCGCTCGCACACGCCTTGGAAAGGGGCGAGTTCGCCGTCGTGTATCAACCGCAGGTCGATTTGCGCACGCGCGCGATGCATGGCGCTGAAGCGCTTTTGCGTTGGAATCACGCTCCGCTCGGGGACGTGTTTCCGGAATCGTTCGTTCGGGCGGCCGAAGATACGGGACTTATCGTTCCGCTCGGGGCATGGGTGCTCGAGGAAGCGTGCCGCTTCGGGCGACGCTTGCAAGATGCCGGAACCGCCCGCTTCGTCGCGGTCAACGTTTCGGCGCGTCAATTCGATCGTCCCGATTTCGTCGAACTCGTCACGCGCACGCTCGCACGTACGGGCCTCGAGGCTGCGCGCTTGCATCTCGAACTCACCGAGAGTCTGGTGATGCGATCGCCCGAAACAGCCGCGGCTACGCTTACCGAGTTGAAAAAGATCGGCGTAAAAATCGTCATCGACGATTTTGGCACGGGGTATTCGTCGTTCAGTTATCTCAAACGCTTTCCGCTGGATGCGTTCAAAATCGATCGGCTTTTCCTGCGGGAGATCGGCCTCGGGCGCCGCGCACCGAGCGACGAAGCGATCGTGCGCGCGATCGTCGGCGTGGCCCGGGCGCTGGACCTGCAAATCGTCGCAGAAGGGGTCGAAAACGAAGATCAAGTTGCGTTTTTGCGCGCGATCGGCGTGCCGCTCGCGCAAGGTTTCTTGTTTGCGCCCGGCTTGAGCGCAGACGAAGCGCTGGACTGGAAATCCAAGCCGATCGCGCGCTAAGAACGCGTTACCGCAGCGCGTAGATAACGCGAATCCGGGCGACTACGGCGATGCGCTGGGCGAACGGGCCGCGCGGATTTGCGACGCTCGCATGCTCGACGAACGTCGCTGGTTCTTCGACCGCAAGGACCGGGCCGAGGCGTGCATGCTGCTCTAGCGC